>JGI24159J19872_10005443_pt1 | contig 16475 bp, 10 predicted proteins | sample Ectturendosymbi4_FD_19872 | JGI IMG/M metagenome (IMG submission 19872) | reverse complement strand
CAAGTCACTTCAATCCGATCAATACGCGCCACTTCTGGGGTAGTAGAAATTTTTGCAAAATTTCATTTGCTAATAAAATATATGTAATACCAGGGTTTTTTAAGGCGTTTTAGGAACCCGATTCGGGTCCCTAGAATCAAAGAAAATTATCATCGGCCCCAAAAATCAGAGAAAATCGGGTCCCTAGAATCAGAGAAATCGGGTCACTACAGATCCAAACCGGGTTCCTAACATTTTCCTTAAAAAAAACTGGTAATACTGTCTTTTGAAATAACTTTCCATGCCATAAAATCATCCAGGTATCACTAGAGTCCTGCGCAGAAACCTGTGCGGGCTGAAATTTTTGTCCACCAACCCACCCGCAGGAGTTTGAGAAATCTTGCCCGCTCCCGCAGGCTTCTAAACCGCACCCGACCCGCCATATACACCCTCCCAACCCACAGTGTTTCCGTCCCAAACCTGCATCTGTCACTGAAAATGACATAAAACACAGGCAATGTGTTTCGTCGCTACTGGCAATTTATTCATTGGTTCATTTCAAAAGCCAACAGACGGTCTTTAAAAAAAGTAAATTAAAATGTGGAACCTCTTAACCAAAGTTCAGGGTTTCTTTCTCAGCTGTTGAAAGAGAGCATGTCGTGCACTGAGGGACTCCTTAAATCTGTTCTTCTTTTATTCACGACATGACCATCGATACTTAAAATACTTATTCATTAGAAGTTCTAGTTGCCATCAAGCAGAACGTATTTATTGCAAGATTACTGAGATCTGGAAACTCCAATCTGTAGTCTCACCACCACTGGACAGTGTCTCTAGACCAGTTATGTCCAACCCGCGGCCAAGCTGAAGGTTTTGTACGTAAGCTTTTCATTATTGTGTACTGTATGTACAAAAAATGGCAGCCTGACTTTATTTTCGTAACCTCAAATTTGACATTTTCGATGCAATAGTCTTTAGCGCCTGCTTATCATGTACTACGCAGTAGTAGATTTCCACTTGTCCACTGACTCTCGGTTCAAAACTGTTTCTAGTGTTCTGATTTCTACTCAAGTGTTTCTTTGCATTTAACTGATTTCTGACTACGCTTGTTCTTCCTTTCGCACTAAATCTGCCTTCGGCATCACAGTGGGGGAGTGATTAAAAGTACCATACAGTCGTTACCATTGCCGTTAGCATACAAATACTCCAGTAGCTTTGAAATAAATTTTGGTTTGCTAAAATGAAAGCAACTCATGTGCGGTCCTCACGAAGATAGTGACACAAATTTTGGCACAGTGAGGCATTGCCGTTAACATAGCTTCTCTGAACTTTTGCACCACAAACTCTTTGTAGCATTAACTTATTGTTCCACTAATGTATTTTGCTCAAGCTTAACATATGTGTAATCAAACGTAACAATCATATCTTTCGGTTATCGTCTCGTTACTAACCAACAAGCTGCATAACACAACATGCAGGTAGCTGCTGGACTAAGCTACAACAGATGTGATCTATTTGCAATTTTTTGCAAACACCGATTTTCAGTATCACTTCAACTCTCTTTTACATACTAGACAAGAACGTAAACTTTAAAGCAAAAAATTCTGATACGTTCAACAGCTTTTAACATATATCTGGCACAGTCTGAGGTGGCCAGAATTTTCCGAAATCGAAATAGGGCATACCACTACAAGAAAAGTTGACAAGCACTGGACTCGGATACATACCGGTAAATTGCATTATCATCATAAAAGGGTGCTTTTTATCATCTCAGCGATGTAGACGACCCATGAAGTACACTGCATATTATTTACGAGCTTTATCTTACTGGATAGAACAACATTATATGAAAACAAACAAAGAGGCCAAAGTTACAAATACCAAAGATAACTGTCACTGCCACAACCCGGACTGACCCCTCCACCGAAAACCTGCATCTAGCAAGCAAGCACTGATCGATGGAAACATCACATTTGGCACCTTTGACCGCGTGGAAATCGCGTAATGACATCACAAGCAATGAAATACGTCCGCCGCACATGCGCTTTTGGCAACATCGGAATTGGAATGCAGTTGGTTTTATTTAAAGTTTACGTAACCGTGCATTCAGCTTGCCACTTGCACTGAGCAATAAATCAGCCTTTTCTTCTAGAGAACAAACTTAATTTGTTATATGGTCACTCCCAGCCAAAGGATGCATATAAAGCCAACAACAAACTACATATGCTGTGGAGGCTTAGGTAACGCAAATTTGTGAATCTTTCTTTATGGGAAGTGATTTTTTAAGAAATATGCCAACGTACGCTAGTTATAAGTAGTAAACAACGCGAAAGAATGCAAGAATAAGCTTTTTGCAATTATTTTTGCGCAGAACTCTATAGCTAAAGACCATATTTGTGATTTCACAATCAACTGTGACAATCAAGAAGATGAAAGGAATTGTTCAACAACTGATCGATTCTACTGTGAAAACAAACAGCCATTGTTTGTGCGAAAAAATCAGGTAAAAAGCGGAAGTTGAAAGTTCAGAGGACTGATGACCTGGCGAAAATATACAAGTCAAATCTAAATTTGCTAAATGCCAACATATTGAATTGTAAGGATTGTTGGACGCGGTATTTTGGTATTTTAAAGAATAAAAAAAGTAGTAATTTACTTCTTTTCAAAAAGCAAGTATACTACATTTGCTTTTATATACGTTTGCCATAATTATGACCTCTTTAAGCAACGTATTTGCGAAAAGGTCTGTTGCTACCTTTTTGCACCAACAAGTCAATTATAATTTTTCTCCTGAATAGCGTATAACTTTACAGAAAACAATTGAAATGTTTTCTCAGTTTTTCTATAGCACGTTTGATGGACAAAATAAAAATAAAAATAAAAAGTCTAAACCGATTTCCCAATCGAGTTGAAAAGTTTTCAATGAAAACTTTGTAGAAACAAAACAAACCTTAAAATTGAAAAAGCTCACATAAACATCATTGATGCGTGCAGGGCTTATAGTCTAGAAGCGTTTAGTGCAAAAATTGCTCAGATGGTGATAAAAGCATGAACATTTGTACACATGTAGGTCACATCATTCTAAGCATTTTTAGAAGTGGAAACAATGAAAACTGTACATAGCCTAGCAACGGTTGCTATGCAATATATTTTCCATAGCAACACACGTGTAAGATACCTACAGACCAAGTTTACCGAACAATTTTAATGTATTTCAATATGTGCAGCTTTGCTCATCATGCCGATTTGAGCAAGTGGAATATAAAGATGATGAGAGCAGTTGCTAGGTAACACATTTTCCTTAGCAACCAAGCATATTTGATGTCTGTTTAACAATTTTAGGAAACGTTATACACAGAACCGTCGCCAGAGGGTGGTAATTGGGGGGGCTTTACGTTTGTGCGAGGGGGCTTGACATTCAACTTTGACAAAAATTCCACTACTTTATGGTGTTTCATATTTCAATTTGGGGCGGCTTGGAGCTTTTTTGGGGGGGCTAAGCCCACCAAAGCCCCCCTTAGCGACGGGTCTGGTTATACAGTATATAAATTAATAATATACAGGTTTACTATTCATACAATTTCTTCACTGTCTAGCAAGTTAACTGCACATGGCTTCAAGATGATTTCTAGGCAATGGATTTACCTGATTGCATAACCGTATGAGCTTTCCTAACCTGTCAATTACTGTTGCCCTAGTTTTGAAGAACAGTGCGAAATAGGAAATACATGCTCCTGATGATTTTATTGACTCATAATCCATGCATTTTATTACTTTTTTCAGGGTTGTAGAGTACATGTGTAATTTCTTATTGGTGGTGGGAGACAGATGCGGTCTTCAAATAACCTACTGATGCATGCTCAGAGATTGCAAGCCCATCACCAACTACCTAGACAAGTGACTGGTCAATATGCGTTTTTTATCAATTAGACAATAAAGATCCATTGACACGTCCTACCGATGCAGTGCTATAAACAATTGCTGAAAACATCAATCAATTTATTGAACTCCAGCGCATGCTAAGACAAATAGATGGCACACGTTTGGACCATGGAAATAACGTGGCATCATGGATGGTGCTGCACCTGTGAACATTCTTAAACCTGGAGGATGCAAAACATTCGTCGACTACACTGCAAATGTGTTCTTCCCACACATCGAAAAAGAGCAAAACAAGGCTGAACGAGTAGATATTGTCTGGGATCAATACTTTGACAACAATCTAAAGGCAAAGACCACAGAAAAACGTGCCGTGGGACCTATCAAACTTAGGCGTGTTGAGGTCTGCAACCCCATACCAGAACCATCGTCAGAAAGTCTTCAACAGGCGAGCTTTACGTTTGTGCAGGGGGCCTTGACAAACTGACAAAACTGCTCTGATTTATAATCCACTGATTTATCTATAAACTCCGCTGATTTATAGATTTATAGCGTTTCATATTTCAATTTAGGGAAGCTTGGGGCGTTGTTTGAGAGGCTTAGCCCACCAACGCCCACCCGTGGCGACAGGAATGCCCGATACCAAAGAACTGGCAGCACTTTGTTCGCTCGAATAGCAACACGATCGAATGGTTCAAACTTCTGAACGATGAATTGATGTCGAGTGCATCAGTATCAGCGCAGAACCCTGTTGTTGTCAAAGATGGTGCAAATGTACTCTGTATGCCTGCACGAGCCAAATCCAGCATTACTCCCTGCAGTCATTAAGAAGCATATTCTAGGATCATGGTTCATGTTGCCTATGCCGTTAGACAGGGCTTTTACAAGATCCTAGTTCGGAAGTAGATACCGATGTGGTTGTGCTAGCAGTAGCGATGGTACAGCAGCTACGCAGGATAGACCTCTGCATTGCATTCGGAAGTGGCAACAACTTTCAATACACCCGGCTCATGAGATCAGTGCGCCCCACTCGGCCCACGAAAATCCTTGGTTCTTCCGGTATTCCATGCTTTCAGGGGCTGCGAAATTCAGTGGTGTAACATGGGGGGAAAGGGGGGGCATAATTCCCCAGGCGACAAATCAATATGGGGGCGCCGAATGACTGCGGTGGGCGCCGAAAATCCTAACAATGTCACAAGTACTTCTTTCAGTGCAATGCATTTGCTTCTGAAAAACCTCAAGTTCGAAAATGGGGGCGCTAAAATTTATTTTTGCCCCAGACACCATTTAACCTCGTTACGCTCCTGGCGACATTGTGTCCCAGTTTGCTCAAGTTGGAAAGAAGACTGCCTGAAATCAATGGCAGACACATAATAAATATGATAAATAAATTCAAGCCTTCCATGAGCTGCATAGTGCACTAGAACCAATATCTGAAAAGACTGAAGCTTCTCTAGAGTATCTCACCATCCTTGTCTATGACAGGACAGCAACATGATCCTCCATCAACGAAGTCAGAAAATTTCTATTCACACGAAAAGGGCGACAGATGTCAGCCCTTCCTCCCACCAAGCCTGCCTTTCAACAACATATCAGGAAGGCAGAATTGCAACGTGGGCGCTATTGGGGATATGCTACTATGCCATATCGGCAGTTGCCCTCTCCTTCTGAGTGGTGGTGGACTTGTCCAGAACAACGGAGGTCTCTGTGGACAAACTTACCGGAAGAAAGTGCATCCTGCCCAGGGTTGCTGAAGTGTCAATGTACAGTAGGAGCAGGTGCATAGACTGCAAATGCGTACGGGCCCACTTAAACTTCACTATTTATTGCACATGCCCGGAGATTGTGACAATGCCTAAAGCTATGTTGAATGACTGTAAGACTGTTAATGGTGAGAATATGTATTGTTAAGACATTTCATTTAACCAAAATAACTGGTTGTTTGATGAATGCGTTGCCAAGCAACAATGTTTCAATTTGATATATGGTGCAATAACCATATATAGCCTTCACTGTCTCCAATAAATAGGCCTTCTATTGATAAGAAAATTTTCTGAGTTTAATGGATCCCATGTTCAGGGACTGCTTTCCATGTGTACAGAGCTTTTGCTATGGTAAATAGTTGACTAAGCAACAAAACGTCTGTGTTATTTGTCAATTAAGATTTACAACAATGTGCACAGATCATATTTTTATCAAACATTTCTCTCTTGCAAGATTTTACGCAGCTCTAGGTGGAAACAACACTTACAAATAGGCAACAAAATATAAATAGACAATTTCTGTGGTCTATACGTTCCCTAGCAACAAACATGAATGTTATTTTCCTTCGGTTTGACGCTTATTCTGGCTTTAAAATATGTCTTCAGATAGGTTTGATCCAAAAACACACATCATCCTATCATAATGCATTAAACATGCCTATATGGCTTGTTGCTACAGTAATTACGTGTCTTAGCCACCGTTGCTAAGAAACATGCTTTATTCATTGGCTCCACCTATGAACATGTTTAGTATAGGCTCAAGTGAATTTATGCCAAAGTTCATGCTTTCATGGGCAATTCTGGGTATCTTTTGCACCAATCGCCCAGACTAGGAAGGCTATTCTAAACAGGAATCTTTTTCACGAAATTCTCAATAGCTTTGATAAAGTTTCTCAAAAGACGCACAAGACAGGAAAGAATTTGCACATAAATATTTACAACATCAAACAAAAATAAACACTCCAACATGCGTTTAGAATTGACAAGCTATGTCACATATAAAAGTAAATGTTCCGCCTACAGCTTAAATCTCAAACAAGGTTGTGATTCTTCTGTCTGTTGTGGACACACCAGGACGTCCATAAGCAGCACTTTAATCAGGCTCTAAATCAGGCCCTAAATCAGGCTCTAGTTTAATCAATAAAACACAAAAAACAGGTTAAAAACTGACCAACGTTCTTATAGTGCAACTATCTTCGTCTGGGTAAAAGTGATGAAGACAGCACACTCAAACATTGTTCTCCTGTGATAAGTCTGAAAACTACGAATCAACGTTGCCAGGAGAACAAACTTGAAAATGCTTTCCATGAACTTCCGTGAATGTGTTACTGTTTACAGTTGCGTGACCGTCACTCATTGGCTCGTTCTTACAGATGTTCAACGGTCTTCCCGACTGCACTGATTGGAGCGATGAATGTCCCACTGAGCAGTCGTTAGGTAACGGCGATATTTTTTCGTCGAAGTATGAATTGATCGCCAACCCAATACTCAGGGTTGTTGTATGGATTATGGGGATTGTTGCACTCGGTGGAAACTTGGTAAGTAAAGGCCAAGCCACCAGGAAATGGTTTGTGTTGCAGATGCCTATATTTTATCTATTTGTTGTTTGACTGATATCTCATACCCTCACGCAGCGAAGTACAGATTTACGCGTATGTGGCGCTGAATGAGAACACACGCATAAAAGGCTCTAACAGGGTTGTTTTAATACTTTGCATTACTGCATGTTGCGACAATGAGGTCCAAGTCGACCATTTTCCAAAGTCATTTGTGGGAATAGGAGGCTGCGAAGCACCACGGGACATTTGGTCAACTTTCTGCTCCAAGGCGAAACTACTTCTTTCCGATTCTTCCAAATCTTTTTCACGTATTTTATAAACGTTAGGTGATAGCTTTAGATGGGATTGCGTCAAGACAGTTTTTGATGAATGCCTTTGAAAGAGAAGTTGACGTATGAAAAACAATCCATGGCTCATCACAATGCCTTTAAATAAATGTCAAGGAAGTCCTGAAACCTTTGCAAAATGCACGTAAAGTCAAATTTAGTTTACTTTTTATCAAATGAAACAATAACAGGTAGACTGCAAAAGAGGTTTGTATTCAATCACAAAATAAATTCTGCGAAATCACCAAGGGCTAATTTGAACAGCTGGATCAACACAAGTAAAAAAAATATTTTACATATAACTGTGGGCCTTTTTCAGTTTCACTGATTCCATGANCACAAATAACATTGACATTTTTCTGCTTCTCCCAGTCACGGCATTGCTAAATTCACAGAAACAACATCGCAAAGCAATTTTGGAATGCGTGTTAAAAATTTGCACTCCACTTGGAAACTTTGTGGGTCACAAAACAGAGCATGTTCACTACTGTATTAACGATGTTGAGAGTATGCTCAACCGTTTATAAACACATGAAACAAATTGGAATTCCTGAAGCACAAAATATGTGGTCCAAATTAGTCAATGAAGGCAGGCAAAAAGCTTAAATTTTAGAAATTATTTTCTTTCAAAATAATTTTGAAAAGGAAGTAGCAAAATTCAAAAAAGAATTTGACAATCGGATTAAAAAAGTATTAAATTTTTCCGTTCAGTAGTTTTATTTGATCCCCTGCTGATTCTCGATAGCGAAATAGGCCCATATACAAACAGAGAAAATCGTCACTAGGTGATGAAAGGATGTGTATCTTTCTATTTGCTGTACTACTTTTATTTACCTCGAGTGAGGCTTGTTCTTATAACAACGCTTTGCTCGTTTTACTCTTACGTTATGAAAGAGTTATCTATCTTCAACGGATTTCCACCTTTTTATTAAAAACGTCTAGAAATAATTAACTCTACTGTGTCAATCAAAAGCAATTATAAGGTAAGCGTCACAGGTTTTTAGCTGCTGTTGGTTTTTCTTTTTATACCAACATGAAAACTGTATTTGGAAAAAAATAAACATTTAACTCGCATTTGTTCTAGCGAAGTTTCATCAGATTTAACAGTTCCTAACATAAGTATAAAAGCTTGAAGAATCAATTAGGCGTGAAGTAAAAAGGGAGAAATCATCGAATTTTTACGGAAACGTGCTTTTGTAATTTATGTTTTGTTCCTAATGAATGAAATCAGAGAATTCAAACAATAAATGTGATAGTACACAGCACAACTCCACAGGTTCACCATAAGCAACTCGGATGGAAATACCTGAATAACCCGCCACAACGCCATTATTATCAACAATTACTTTAACACTGTTCTAACATTGGATCTCGTAGGCGTGAAATTGCTTTAACAAAGACCTATATATTCTGAAATGAAAGATAAAAAATGTTATTCACATGGTAGCAATGACTAAAAATATTTCGGACAATATTTTTAAAATCCGCAAACAGTTTCTTTGCAAATTCCGAAGCTCTAAACCTCTTATCATTGCAAATGGGGATCTAACTAGAAACTACCTGGTTATATTTGGTACCCCGGGAAGATGCAAATATGATTTTGATTTTGTTTCTATTCTGTTCATTTGCGTGTTTATCTTATCTTGTTTATTTTGGGGAGTTTTTTTCTTCCCGATTAAAATGAATGGATATGAAGAACTGCTGAGCTTAGTGACAATTGTTCGAAGTCTGCTATCAATTGATGTATTAAAAATGTTATATTTCAGTCTTGTATATTGTCATCTGAAACACTGCATTGTTTCATGGGGCACAGGGCACAGCTAGTAACTCTGTTTTGCAATCACTAGAAGTAGTGCACAATAACATACTACGAGCTATTATATATATTAATTTTAGTCACATTACACCTCTGTATAAATATCTCAATATTCTGAAACTTCACAACATTTATGAATTTGAATTAGCTAAACTCATGCATAAACTTCACCACGATCTGTTGCCAACATCATTTAAAGACTTGTTTCAGAAAACGGCTGACGTTCATCGTCATAATACAAGATATGCAACCAACCAAAACTATTTCATACAACAAGTTTCAACAAACGCTGGAAAAAAACAATTTCTCATCGAGGAGCTACTCTTTGAGCAAATGTAGAACAACAATTCAAAGAAAAATACCACAACCCCTTTAGCAAGCAATACCGATCATTTTTGTTTTTTCAGTATTAATGAATGGCCGGAAAATTTACTACTGGATGCATCTTGTTAAATTTTCAATAAAAATATAATCACTTCATCTGTCTTATCGTTTACGCGTACGCTAGATATGTGTTTGCGAATGCTTGTGTGGTTTATAGCGTGGCACTTTGCATTTTGTTGAAAAATAACTGAATTATTTCCATGTTCCTTATCTCCGGTCTGTTTCACTGTTACATGTGTCTTTGTTTTTACTGCAATATCACCGAGTTGTTTCATTGTGCTGACGCACTTCGACTTGAAAACTGCAAGGTTTTTAGGTGTCCTGGCTGCAAGGTTTGACCTTGTTTTTTATTCTGAAATGAAGACGACTCTTTTTTATTCTGAAATAAAGACTTGTTCACTAACATTTTTTAAAAGTAAATAAAGTGAAAATGGAAAACGGAGTAATGTTTGAATTCTCCACAGAACTGCATTTGAAACTGATCTTCATTATGAAAAAATGCAAATCTTGCAACACGTGTATCAGTTGTTCCAGTTAATATCATTTTTTCTTGTTGTGGTCTTTTAGTGGACTTTAACTACTGCTACATCGAACGGTAAGAACACAACGCTACACACTATGGACTCAATCAGCGATAGAGCTCACCCGCTCGACCGAGATCACTCTGCTGGTGCCATTTNACCTATTTATATGTTATTCATATCGCACTTTCCGTTCGTGTTACTTCAGGCGCAAAGGCTGCATGTGACGCATTGCGTTGTCGTACTTTTCAGCAAAAAACGTGAACAAATCTTCGCTTCATTTTTCTAAGAGATGCATTCCTCTCAGAAAGCTGAAGCAATTCCTTATGTTTTTCATTACTCAGGTCAAAAACATGTACTAGAAAAACTATTGCCAAGGTTTCATTCCGATTTAGAAGAAAAAACTACCTACAAAAATATTTTGCATTTTCAGGGAGTTTTCATAAACGAAGTTCATTTTCTTATGACAACCAAGTCCAAGTCCGCGTCGCTACGAGCCAATCACATGCTTGTTCTCAATTTATCGATCGCTGACACATTGATGGGCATATACCTTGTTATTCTTGGAGCGGCAAGTATCAAGTACCATGGTGTATATTGCGCCGAAGACCACGCATGGCGGGCAAGTAATTTATGCGTCGCTATGGGAGTTATCGTTGTTCTTGCAAGCGAAACTTCGGTGATGACTATGGTGCTTCTCACAATCTTTCGGCTGTACGCAGTATATGAGGTAAGTGAAAATGCTCTGTGTGAACTGCAACGTTTCAAACGTTTGAAACCATTTTGAAGGAAGTTGCTTTTGCAGTGTTTTGTGCGAAATATTCTTTTGTAGCCTTAAATAACTCCTGAATAACATAGTTTTGCTGAAAAAAAGTGAAACAAACTTTCTCCCAGTTCCCGCGAAATATTTGTGCAAATAGGGTCATGTGACGCAAAACGCAGGAAAATCTTGTGCAATTTCATCTTCCACATTTTCTTTTGCATTTTCTTTTGGTTTTCTTCTGGACGTCCTTAAAATATATATCGAGTTTTTTGCTGCTTGTTTCGAAAGTGTTCCTTTCTGTTTGTTCACAGCCGCTGAACGCTCCGATGTATCCCAAGACTCTGTTAGTTGTTCTGCTGATATTTTTAATGTGGACTCTGTCTTTTCTGTTCGCACTAATGCCGCTTCTGCCACAACTGCAAAGCGTGTTCACAACCGAAGCAGAGCTGGTAGACATGCCGTACTTCAAAAACATCATTGTTAGCTTTTCAAGTGAGTAAAAGTTTTAGGATCAAAACAATATGCTGTCATTTTCGCAAAAGCTGAAATACAGCTTCTTCATTCTAGAGAATTCACTTTGAATGATTAATTACTAAAAATTTGTTTTAAAGTGCATCTGAAGTAGATATGTCTACTGACATTAAACGGAGCAATAGAGATAACTAACAACAATCTGCTAGAGACCAAACCTGCGTTGTTCTATAAAATAACGTCTTTATTAAATGCAGAAATACAATTAAGTCAACTCCAAGGCAGCAGCCACATGAGGCTGAACTTTCTTTAGTTCCTTAATAATGTTCGCCGGTGCAAGGTTTGCGAAGTTAATCATAACTTGTTGTAGCACCTGATACAGCGGAAATAGTAAATATGTTGACTGTTTCTGCAAATTTCGCGCAACTCTTTTGTGCTAGATTTCCTTCTTTATCTATTTGTATAATATGAGATCGGGATGGATTTTTCTACAGTATCTGAAATATGCAGGTCACATAATCTTAATTCCTTGGACGACTTTCAAACACATTTTAGAGCACTATTACCCGCCGAGGTATATCACGGTGGTGGGATGTAGCTTTGAAAATTGTATCGAATGAAGACAAATAAATAAACCCTTTTTTCAGTATTCAATCAACAAAACAAACTCAAATCAATGCAATATCAATGAGGAAGTAAACAATGCTTGGTGCTCTTCTAAATAAATAGCACAAACTATCAGGGTATCATATATCACTAGTTATCCTCCACGTGTTTCTACTTCAGGTGAAAATAATTAAAAAATCTACAGTGCACTAATCAAAAATCTAAACAGAGTAGTTAGAAATGGTGTGTTTTTTTCGTGCGCGTAAGAGTTTATGTTAAAATGACCATACTTACAGGTTTATATTTCGTTCACCGGGACAATCTCGCATCAGGTTGTTTGCTTCTGTTTTTTTCAGTCATTTTTGGGTCATAGACGGAAATTGCGTTGAAATGACCCCCAAAAAATTAAGTAGTTTCGGTCAAAATGTCTGAAAATATAGGCTACTGAACATTGTTACGGCGAGTTTTAATACAAATGTGAGGAATATGACCAATACGTCTCAGAAAAAATGACCGAAATATCTCAGCGAAAAAAGTTTTGCTTTATAGCAATGAAGCATCCACTGTTTCACCAATGGTGATTTTTTCTTAAATCTTCAACGAAAATTCCAGATTTCCCCTTGTAGGGCCGTGGTTTCCGATCCTTCTCCGAAAATTTCCGATTTTCCTTTTTTAAGTTTAAGCACAGCAGTGACTCATAAAGTATTGCAGCAATGAAAGCATAGCTCATGGGCGGCAATAATTTAGTGGTAAAGTGTCCGCCTCTCAATTGGAAGGTTGAATGTTCGATCCATAGCGATCCATAGCCACTGAGTTAATTGCCGCTCCTTGGGCAAGAGTGTTCACCTCAACCGCCCCGGCAAGAAGCATAAGAGCACAGTCACGCATGAACATGTTGTATGTTTCATCTCATGATGGAAGAGTGCTTGGAAGCATCGGAAAGCTTTCAAGTAGAAAGCTTTGTTACCATTAAAAATTGTAGTCAGTGGTGCTACAGACGATTTTGTGATTACAATCAATATCTGGCGGGTCAATCTCGAGCGTACTGCGACGCACAGTGTAACGTGTTTGCAACGTTATGTTTAAAGACACGAATATGTCTTGTGTTTTTACACAGACAGATTTAGACAGATGTTTGTATTCGACTCTGCTCAGGTTTTCAGACGTTTTTGGATAGATTTTTGACGTTTGTGGGTATCCACAATGGAACAACCACAGCATCCCAGGGATTAAACGTGGAAAGAATAAAATATGCTTCTTCTTGGATGGAACTTGAAAAGATTGTGAACAGTCAGTCCAACGGACAGAATATCAACATAAAACGTTATTACGGGTAGGCCACATACTGGAGAAAAATCGCTTGACGGAATTTTTGCATGAAATCGCTTGAAATATGCAGTATGGTTGACTTTTTCAGTTTTATCGTACGTAGTGTTTAGGCACGTGGCTTCAAAGAGCGAAACTTCATACGTCCGTGGACTTTAAAACCTCTATCCGCTTTTGTGTTTGTAGAGGAGGTGAAAGTAGTTCCTGAAAGAATTTGATCTTATTTGTGAAATTGTATTGACAAGGAAAAAGACGAAAATTCCAAACGTTTTCAGAAAATGAACTGACAAATCTAGTTTGTTTAACGTATTGAGTAACACTGCGCAATGCTAACGGTTCTTCAATCCAGGCGCGTCACCAGGACTTGTTTTTTGGGGAGAAGGGAGATTTCTATTTTTGGGAAAGGAATTTCCACGGACCAGGTCCTGTGGTTATATCTCCGACCTTGCCAAGCCCCCCCTTTGGTGTGGAGCCAGCAGAATTACTTGAAATGATTGCTAAAAACCGTGAAGTATTTCGAGTCCTAGATTTGCTGCACCCGCGACCTTTCTGAGAGCAAAAATGGATATGAAAGTGAAGCAATGTATTTTTACGGGTTATTCCTATTGCAAGAATATTGATTTCCTACCATTTTTCATGTGTCTTGCATTCTTTCGACAAAGTGTTGTTTATATCATTCTTCATGATTAGTTTATTACTGTAGGTGTGCTTTTGTGCATGTTCAGACCTTCATTTCCTTGCGTGTTTTGGCATGCTTTATAGCTTGCTTATTACTTGTTATTATAGTTTGTTTGTTACTTGTTATTATAATTTTTTTATTACTTGTTATCACGACAAATGTATCTTAAACCCTGACACATCAAAATTCTCCATACATTGGCCAGTTTAAATATGCGAACAATCACAAAAGAATACGTGTAACAAACATTTTTAAAATACGCTTTCAAAACATGATTTCGACATATCGTCTCTAACATCACGTAAATTGAGTCCAGTTGATCCTGCTCACGTGACGCAAATAGACCTCATGGATGAGTGGCTGCTCATTGTCAATTGACACTGGATAACCTCAAGACATCATTGCGTTTTATTGGTCATTCTTCGGTACATCTGATTATTTCTTGTTTAATTTTCTAGATATTACAGCGCGAACAGCGTTTGCATTCCCCAAATATTTGTTACAACCGCCGACAGCGACTGGGTCTATTCGTTTCTGATATCCTTCTTGAATTTCGTGGCATTCACTTTTGTAACCATTGCATATGTTATTATATACAAAAAGTCATCATCCGTCGGTGTTCAGGGAAAAACGAAATCAGCAGGCAAACACAAAAAAAGAAAAGTCAACAAGAAAGTCAAAGGTGAAACATAAGCTGAGTTTGATTTTAGCAAGATTCAACAGATTTTTTTCTAAACCAAAATAAGCAGGTTTTCTTGAAAGTAAACTTGTTTGTGCGGTAGATTTCAGATAAATAGTTTTTCATTTTCTTTTTGATCTGCAGCTGTGCAAAGAAAAATCTTCCGCTTGATTTTGACCGACTTCTGCTGCTGGGTGCCAATATCTGTCATGGCTTTCCTTAATCTTGCTGGAGTGAAATTATCCCCGGTCTCTTATGCAGTGGCTGCAATCATTCTTCTACCTACAAACAGTGCCCTCAATCCAATCGTCTATACCGACTTAATAGATAAAATCACAGACATTTGCCTTTGTCGACGTGAACAAGAAACTGGGTCTTACTCATACGGCTCCGTCTCTCAAGAAACTAGTTTTCTTCGTTCTTTATTTAAAAATAAAGAATGATCTTAGCTGATGGTTACAAATGTCGGAATATGTGCGTATTTAAGTACGTAAAAAAAGAACGAATTCTCTACAAGCACATAGTTGTAAAAATATTGTAGCTGTGCTTTACATAGGAGAAGTTTGTGGTGTTGATTCTTATTGCTTCCTTGAGACATTCGTTTCCGTGTCGTTTTCGTGGTGTAACTTACACTTCCATGTCGTTTCCATAAAACCTTTAATTGATGTTATCTTGAGCATACGTCACGATGCAAGTTTGGCTTCATTACCCAAAAATCATCTATGATTACACTTTCAAACAGTGTCATTTTTGGACAGAGCTCATTTGCCAAGAATCTTTACGTTCACAGAGATTGACGGTGTTGTGTGAATAGATCAGACTAGTTCGAATTCCAAACATTGTGCAAATCTGTGCGTCCTTTTCCTGTTTTGCTAAAGAGAATTACGGCTCTAATTATCACTAGTTAAAACCAGAGTTATTTCAGGGGCAAATTAATTCGTGGTGAGTTCGTGACATTGCCTAAAGTTGTAACTTATGCGTCCTGACCATCACGTACAGTCTGTTTGCACTCAGTTCTGGTAAACCAGGCACAAACGTTTCATCTGAATACATTAAATTGTCCTAAGGCTTAAGGTTCCCCAAAGGCGTACGCAAAGTGGGGGGGTTGGGGTTAACCCCCACCCCCCTTGAGCTTAATATTTTACAAAAACTTTATTATAAGGCGAGTGTATAGGGCTTGATTTTTACAAAAATAAGGGGAGTCCGTATAGAAGAATATGCCTATTATGTCAACAAACTTCGCTTGAAAACATGAATATGACGTCAAATTTTGACGTCACAAACAGCGCACACCAAGCACAAATGACCACCATACGCCAGTGAATGACCCCCCTCATGAAAATTTTCTGCCTACGCCACTGAGGTGCCCAAAACGTATCTATTTGACAAGTCTCTTTACTCATTGGTGAAGCAGACATTACTGGAAACTTTAACTTGTGACTCATAACTAAGAGCGAAACATCACATAAATAACACAAAAGTAATAAGTTACATTAATATCACTTATTTACACCAAGTCAGGCTTCAAATACATATGAACATCATCTATCCATCTCGCACCAAAAGCACAGAACTTTAATCGCAAAATGTTGAAAATATGATATAAAAGAGGAAGTACAAACAGGCGTTTCCTCAAGAAGACACGTATGCATTCTTGCGGGATCAAGTCCCAATACGGTTAGAGCAATGTAGTTTCACAAAAGTAATTTACATATTCCAAGAAA
>JGI24159J19872_10005442_pt1 | contig 16477 bp, 9 predicted proteins | sample Ectturendosymbi4_FD_19872 | JGI IMG/M metagenome (IMG submission 19872) | reverse complement strand
TAAAGATATTTTTGATTTGATTATAACCGCGATGTACATTCCGTGGAGATTGAGGAGTTCATTTTTGGAGATAATCTTCGTAAGAGAATTGTCTGCTTCTTCTACAGGTGTTTTTGATATTCTGTAATAAAAACTGGACCACGGCAGCAACGTATTCACGAAGTAATAAGCTACATTAAAACACATAAAAATAGTAAACTACAAATACACACATTTTGTAGTAGTATACTACAAATACACGCAAATACACACATACAAGCATTTAATTACGAACATGGAATGACAGACAATCGTATTATATTACTTGTAGTAATTCAGGCTAAGAAGATGGATGTATACGTCACGCCGTGGATTTTTTTCAGTCATTGACCGAATGTTTTTCGAAATGACCGCAAAAATTAAGTCAATTCATTGAAAAATGTCCGAAAACGAAAGATGACAGAAAAGTTTTAAGCTATTTTGGACAAATGATCGAAATGTTTCAGCGAAAAAAACGCAGATCCCGCCAAAGCCTGGGTTACTTTTCTCTGCCGAAGCAACTGCGGTTTCTTACTACTTGGACATTTCCTGTTGTGTTCTGATGTGCTGAGAGCGAATTTGAGCATGAAAGCCGCCGCAAAGGTATATTCCTGCTCAAACCCTTGGAAACATAAAGATAATTGTGGAAATTAAAATCAGTTACTTGGAAACATAAAGTTAATTGTGACCGTGGAGATGTTTGTATAGCAGTGTATTTGCGTACAGGTTTTACGGCTAAAAATGTCCGATGGGACTACTGGCCAGCGGGCGCCTTCACATGATCAAGTTTGGCCTGCTTTGAAATGTATTTCAAAACCCCTTCACTCTTCGCAACGCAGTGGTAGTCTCTTCCTCGATTTTGGATTACCGTGCGGTTGAGTTTGTGGCGTTTGCTCAACTTACAGTAAGCATAAGTAGAGAAGTTCATCCTCAACATGCACACTCAGTACAACAAAGTCAGAGTGATGGCTGGTAGAATGCAGTAAAGAATGGCCACAACAACGGCTAGCCAGTATCTGACCACTAGGGTCTCTGCAGCAAATTGACTTTAACATTTTGCTTTTGCCACCCGCTATTGAACGTGCAGCTGCAAGAGTGCCACGCGAAGCTTTAACCCCACCCTTTCCGTTTATGTGATCAGCTGCCTCATATGTACTGAGATATTAAACCACATTGTGGAAGCAGTGCTGTTATTTGAAAAGATTTGTGGGTAAGAGCAAATGTACTTTGGAAAAAATAATGCTGAACTGCGTTTCTTTGTTGCTGGCTGAACTAATTTGTTGTACCTAACTTCTGTGTGTCTGTGAATGACCACAACGTTTGCAATGTGCCTGAATATTTGTAAAGCTTTGCATACGCTGTCCCAGACTGAAGAGCTTCTCCCTTACCACGCAATGTCTACTTCCCTTTCCGTGTCAAGTCAACTATATATAATGTAAAGACAATCCTGCTTTTGTGCTCGATTTGATCCCGGTTAAGGGAAAGTTTTTTGGGGTATTGTTTTGCTTATATCAATTTGGTGTGAAAAACTTGCGTTGAGATTTTGAATTCATCGAAGTGATATCTGTAGATGCTTGTTTAAACAAAATGAAGGCGAAAACGTATGCAGTTTACCAAAAGTTTTTGTCAGATCGTATTCGTGGTCCCTTGCCACACTGCGAAACCTTCTTTTCAACTTCAGTTAAACCTTAAATCCGCTTACATCGGCCTGAAAAAGATCTCCAGTGACTCTTTACATTGTCTAACTCTACAATCCACGTTGCCTACAGACCAATACACATGCTTACCTAAGTTTTCNTTTCAAANATTGATTCACAAACATCTTTGTGCACATGCAGAATACATAAGATCTCCTGTACTGTCGGAACTCGGCATTCGTATCACTCGAACTCGTTTGATTTGCTTAAAATTAGATTTCGCCCTTCACGGTGGTGTTCTAGCCGATCAGTCCGTAGCGGTTAGTGTGCTCATTTCGATACTGGTAGGTCTGGAGGAAGCCATATCATGCCGAAGCATTATATCTTCTCTAGTCCGGTTTCGACACGAGATCAAGTCTCCGTGATGCTCGGCCGTCTTTGCGCGGGGACTGATTCACATGAAAAAGTCGTGAACGAACTTGACCTTCCACCTTCATACCTTCGACAATTCCATATTAATTTGCTTTGAAATCCTTGTTTAGCTTAAAATTTTAGTTGAAAGAGGACCAACTTTATCAGAGAGCCTACCTGTCGTTCAATGCAACATCGCCTAAATGCGCCAATGCCCTCTAGCGAAACATACAATTCTTGCAATTCTCTCCTGTAGCATCAACACTTCAGAATGTATTGATTCTTACATACAGTCAGTATCAAACTCTGTACAATTCAGATTACAAGTATCAACTCATTTTTGTGGCGAACAGCGGAACATCGACGATGAAAGATGATTTTCATGCTTTCTGTCTCATATTGTTTTGTCTGTATCACAGACCTTCAACGTATACGATCATATAATTTTTTTAGTCGTATAAGTGATAATGATCGTCGTGTTATTGTTAAATTGTCACTATAGAAACTATTGTTCTATAGTGACACTTTAGAAACTATACTTCTGCAAATTTATCAAATTATTTCGACAAAAATACTGAGACAATTTAAATGTGTCACATATATTAAACCACGAAAATCTAAAGCCATAGTGAAGCTCCACGAGAAGTTCCGAATTTCCAATTTTATACCCTGAATTTCGACAATCATGTCCATGGAGATGCTCAGTTTATAGGTTGAATTAATACAAAAAAACAAGTAGCAGTAACCGAAAGTTCACAATTATAGCTAATGTGTTCAACGCCAGAGCCCACCAGAGGATGGCACAAGAGGTATGGCCTACATCGTACCCCGGACCGGTAGGCATTGGGGCCCGGGAGGATGAAAGTACGCGCGCTAACTTTTTCTGTAATCAAGCCCAAAATTACTAGTGTAAGCCACAGTTGCCAGTATAACAATCATTCCATTTCTAAAGTTTAGCATGGCAGCTGTTGTATCTATATTCTAATGATTATACGAAAAGCTGTGCAAGGTTCGACAAGGGCCCCAGAAACTAGGGGGCACGGTATTGGTATTTCTAAGCCCTGGTAAAATTTCTTTGAAGCCCTGGTTTGATTTTCTGGTGACCCGACCGCGGTCTTCGTATCGCTGGTAAAATTCTGTCAGAGGCCCTGGTCTTCGGTATGAACCACATCAAATCCATTGCAACATGAAGTTTGTCAAACTAAAAAATTTTCCTCAACATCACATCTGTTGTCTTAACAACATGCTGTAAGTTTCATCCCCGCTTAAAAATAGCATGCGCAGTTGCTACTGCAGGGGTCGGGAACCTTTTTGGCTGAGGGAGCCATGAAACCTACATATTTTTAATTGTATTTCGGTGAGCCATATAATATTTTACAACGCTTAATGTTACTAACTTATTTAAATTAATATGTGCATTTTTAAGCAAAATCAACGATTTTAAACAATGGTAAATGTCTGAATTTTCTCTTTAATAACATGCTTCTTACTGTTAATGCGACTTCTTTGCTGATGGCTTTGTAGGAAAATTACAGAAAAAGTTTCATTCGAAACAATGGTGTCAAGAAAATATAAGCGAGCCAGATGCCGTCATCAAAAGAGCCGCATCTGGCTCGAGAGCCATAGGTTCCCGACCCCTGGGCTACTGCGTCACCATGGACGCTGGATTTCCGTTCGATTGTGACGTAACTATAAAATGAGAGCCAAGTTGGAAAGTTCGCAGATGCTAATCATTGCTAGGAAACAAGTTGTACAGTAATTGCTTAAGCAATGAACTAGAAATCTTGATACAGTAGTCTAGCAAAAACGTTTTACGAATCGCACCTCTGGCTATCTGAATGGGGAACAGAACTTTTCGGTCTGAGCCGTTTTGGTCACGGACTTTTCAGTCTTGGTCGTAATATCACTAATGTTCGCAACTGCTCACTTTGCGAACCTTGGTGATCTTCATGAGATTTCTCAAATCGTATTTTTAGCATCCCTTGACATTTCGTAATTATTACGTAATACTACGACATTAGTTTGCCCCCCACAACGCTGCGCCCGGGAGCAGATGTCCCCTCTTGCCCCCCCCTTAGTTACGCCATTGGACGTAGCACAGTCACTTCACTACCTGGTTCTAACGTACATGTGCAAGAAACGTAGCTGGGAAGCTTGTGCACTTTTTTCTGCAAACCAGCTCCTATAGAACTGTAACTTGAAGTAGTTATTTTCTAACTAACCGATGTAGCGCAGTCGGGTGGTAGTTCAAAATAATTTAAGCAAAAAGAACTAATTTTTCAAATTTATCCACTTCTGCAAAAATCGAGAGCATCACTTCGATTTCGGCAGCTTTACAATTTTTTGGAGAAAATGCGTGATTCGATCTTTGCGGCCCGATATAATCGATGACCGCAGTCCGTACAGAAGCAAGTAGAACTCAGTTATTTTAGTCATTTTCATGTTGAAGTAACAATATTTTTTTGAAAACTTATAGATTTGAGCCGAAGTTGTGAACCTCACGATGGTTTTTGAAAAATGGCTGCCTATACTGGCGGAATTAATGCAGGTCACGTCACCGACTTTTTTGACCATTAATAACTTCGTTTAAGTAGCTGCCTGATGTTTGAACGGTTTGATTAAATATTCTTTTGTGTTTGCGTTCAGCAGAACGCTCTGTGACATCACAAAGCAAAGACGTTCAAGACGACACTCTTTCGATAATTGAGACTCGTCGATTTCAGGTAATTCATACGACCGTTTTGTTTATTAAGTGATGGAAATGTTTTGTGTTTAAAACGCATACAATATACTTTAACATTTAGATTATTTCAAGCGTTGTGATTGTAGCTTGCTCAGAATATTTTTAGTAAGATTATTCGAAAGCACGTTACGCTTGATTCAATGGTAAGTTACTTGACGACTTTGCAAACAAGCCATAATGGTCGAGCCATACACGGTAATATCCGATGCTGTATTCGCTTTTATATTATGTGTGTGCACTTTAAGGCTGGTCCTTGTCAAATAGACGACCAGCAGCGGTGATACACCGGGTGGACAATCCAGGTGAAACTTTTACTGGAAGACGTAGAGACAGAAATGCCAGATTGGTCATATCAGTGTTTCCCAACCTTGTTGGATTTGCGGCAAACTACAAGAAAAAAAAATTTGCATCACCCGGTGGCGAACCCATAGCAATTTGCTTTAGGATTTAATGACATTTTCAAAATGTATTTTTAATGATATATTGAAAAATGTGTTTTCTCGCGGCACCCCTTAGTATTGTAAATGGCACCCTAGGGTGCCGCGGCACCACGTTTGGGAACCACTGGGTTGTTGTTGCAGAACGTTGTGCAAAAATGTGTGACAAGATTTAGACCACCCATGAAATACTCACATAGATCATATTGTTGAAAAAAAGAACTATCACGCCTTGCCTGTTGGGAGCATGGGAAAAGGGTGTTTTTAATATTGTTATTTGATAAAAGCTTCGCCAAACCAAAGCGATTTTACGGTTCAGTATTTAATCAAGTTTGTACCGTGCAAGTGCATTACTCGCCCATTTGCTTTCGTATTTCTATTTCACCTTCTGCAAGAGGGTGGGTCTTAAATAAGCACCTTGAAAAATGACAAACGCTTTGCCCCAGTGGGCGAATTGTTCAACGTCGTTTTAGGTTTTTGCACGTTTATTTTTATTGTGACTTTGCATTTTTTTATTTTAAACTTTTGCTGTTCTGTTTTGTGATTCTCTTCAGTTAAATATCTGTCACCCGCTCGTTTTATTTCCTGCTCAGTTAATGGTTGTTTTCGTGATTTGTGCCCTTTTGTGGTTAGAGAAAACCTCTTGATAAAGAACGCTTGCATTGCAGATTAAACTTTGCTGAACAAAACATGTTTTGCATTCCTATTTTTTAAATTTACTCATTTTTCGAAGTAGCTTAAGCACAGACGGCTATAGTATGGATATATCGCTAAAAATCATATCAAGCATCTCAAGCAGTTTACTGAGTATAAAAGTGACACTAATGTGAATAATTTGCCAGTCCTTGCTTTCCTCAGTGCTTGGCACTGCGTCACGTCACATATAATTTTTGCTTTGTGTCGCAGAAATATTTCTATGAAGAATTGAATAAATCTTCACGGTTACCCGCTCCCAGCATCAAACCTTCAGGTGCACGAAAGCGAAAGGGAAAGAAATCAAAGGTAATGCCGCCTTATCTTGAACAACCAAATGCAATGTTTTTGTTGCGTTACAACAGTAAGCTTTCACGTTCTTTGTGTTTGGCAACCACCTCAGCGCCTACTGAGCCCGCACTTTGTTTGATAATCACCACGATGGCGCATATTAAACATTAACCCACACCGGCGCGGGGAAGATGTTTTGCTGCGCAGTACGCAGACGAGATTCCCTGCACACATTGAATAAGCGTATTCGTAAGTGGACAGTGCAAGATAGCTATGTGTACTTCTTGTGAACCAGTGTACGACAGTTTAAGTTGGTCAAGTGGGCTAATGGTAAGAAAAGTTGTTTGCATAGCAAGTGTTGTATTTATTCAGAAACGTGTAATCAACTTTCTTTGGGCTCGGACTGAAGCGAAATCAGTATGTTAGGTAAGTATATCAGCAATATTCAGATCTGAAATCGACAGTCTTCAACAAGAATATTCTTTTCTATGTTTTTTTGCAAATTTCCAAGTTCTGCGAAGTTTGAAGAAAAGTCTGAGTCGTTAAAGGAGCGCCAACCACCGATAGCCAGTGCAAGGTTTGCCGCTAAGGATCGTTTCAAACAAAACACGTCTCTAGAGCTTGCTTTTCGTTGAGGTTCATTGTGGCGTGCTGTCAACACAGGTCAACCCAGTGAACAGTTACTGGAATAGAGGTTGGGCCACCTTCACATTAGCGCGAGACAACGAGTTTGATTGCCTGTAGATAATACTTTGAGTAGTATAATAACAATATAAACAAGCAAAGCATAGCAGCTAAGACTTTCGATCTTTGTTCATGTGTGCTCTGGCGCTCAGGCGTAATCGTGTGTAAATGGAACCTGTTAGAAGTCCTGGGAGCGAATCAGTGATAAGCAGTCAGCAGCTAAATCGGTCTTCCCAAAGTGAGCTGCCATGGGAGCTTGATCCGAAATACGAGGTAAGTATAAGTATATATGAGTTTATACGCAAACCTTCAATTGTACGTACGTTTAGCTTGAATGCGTTGTAAAGTGTACCAATACCTCAGCCATCGGCTTGCCTTGCAACAGTGTTTTTGATGGCAGTTCGACTTTCTCGCACTGCTTTGTACACAACTCTTGTAAAGCGAGTATACTTTTTCAAACACTTTTAACATGTTGTATCGTCTTTGTTATACAGCTGTAAAAGCTTACATTGGAATGCTACGCTCAGTTTACTGTTCTAGTGTCACTCTGTCGATGGTACAATTTCGATTTACGATGGGTACATTTTGCATGCTTCATGAAAAACGGTTTACCACCGCCCCGCCGGGGAGGAAGATGAAATTTGGCAATTTTTCGAAATTACTGCTAGTTAAGATTTGGCACTTTAGGCCGTGGAACAAATTCTTGTGGCAGTGCTAAATGCTAACTAATTGTGAAAATGTTGACGAACGCATATCTCCAGAAGTTGTCATGGCTCTACATTTTAAAGTGGTGAGTGTAGAATCGGTGGAAACGGCTAAGTAGCAAACAAACAGTTTTGAAACTTGAACCAAAGCGTTTTGTTTGTATCCGCTCATGCACGGTGTCGACAGCGACTTTGCTTGCTAGCCCAGTGCATCGATGTTGATGTGCTGCTGACTTCTGTGTAAACTCTTGACGTTCTTATAAAACCTGTTTTTGAACAAAGATATATGAAATTTTGCAGCAAATTGTTTCAACCGAAGATGCCTCAAGTGGAAGAATAAGTGCTTTTTATCTTTCAACACTACGTAAAGTAAGTTGTTTGATACAGTGGTCGTATCAAGGTCGTATACCACAATTGCTGTTTTTGCAAAAAAGAAGAAAAACTTAAAATTTTGTAGTTGTTAAGCACCACCGTCAATGGCGTGTACAGGTGCACTTTAAGACAGCTACCCTACCCAAAAGCTATTATTGGGCTCCTTGAAATAACGTCACCTTTCAGCAAAATGAACCCCTTGGTTTCTCATTCTCTACCAAGCGGCATACTTGGCTAGTTTATCCGGCCCCTTTTTCTAACTTATCTAACCACCAAGTCTGGATACGCCCGTTACTTATATCGCTGGTACGTTGGTACAACCCAGTAGTTTAGATTTAAACCGCAGATTTGCTTATACCGCATTTTTGTTTTGTTTTGCTCCTCGCCTCAATAAAACTCTCTCCACGTTTTTATGGTATTTCAAACGTTCATAAAACCGTAACAACGTGTTTCGGAAATAGCGCGTAAGTGATCAAACATGTTGTTTATGAAACCAGTCGTCTCTGTAGGTGGAGTTTGCTCAAGTTGAGCTAACAGATCGATAACACGGCAAGGGTTGTGAAAGTACTCTATCGGACAACAACAAATACGTGAATTAGAAAACCTTATACCCGTCTAAACCCAAACAGTTGACCGCACTTCGATGGGATCTGTGTGCCAATAATTGTTTGGTATTAAGTTACTTTGTTACTACGTTTCGTTGCTATCTGGCTTTCAGATTGCAATTTTCTATCTAAACTCTAAATAGTATACAAATATTCATGACATAATAACTCGTGCCAACAATCGGCCTTACGTTTTTTGGCAAAATATAGTATTCCTAAGCGACCTAGCGCGAAATATTCTTCTTTCTTTTTGCTCTTTCTCAGAAACAAGTTGCTTATCAATACCCGGTTTGCGTAAGGTGAATTACGTCATAAATAACCCGTTTTTTAACATTTAAAATGCTTGGTTTAGTTCAACTGTATGATAATGCAATCGGCGCCCCGATACCTATTTTGTAGTTGTCATGCTTCTTGACGCGGATTAATTTAAACCGAATGCTTCATGTTGGGTCGATTGAGTGAACAGGATTTAATTTTCAACGTATTGAGAAAATGAAAGATGCGACCGATCTTTTCAAATCTGGCATTGAAAGGAGAAGTTGCTTGAATATGTACTTTGTGGTATCATTAACGTGACGTGATGCGATCAGAAAAACGGTGCATTTTCTGCATTTTCGTTTGGGCGCAGTCTGAGTGTTGTAGAAGGAAGTCAGCTTTGATATCCAACCCTGGTTTTGCATCTGAAGCATCTGCTTACCTAAAACATTGCATAGGTTTAATGCTGCGCCCTGCGCTCAAACTACACTTGTGTTCATGCAAATATGCAATATAGGCCTAAAACTGAATGGAAACCTCTTTACGGCACCGTTGCGGTTGTTAAGTGTGGCCTGGTTCCGTGTTGCAAACGTAAGGCTGTGAAGTTTACTGTTGCGATTTTGCATAACTATGCTCAACACTTGCCTGACCTAAGTCATAGCATACGTTTTTTAGTTTTGTTCTGCGTTTTCATCCATCTGCCGGCGTTACTACGGAGCGAACGGACGGCACTGCAGTGCGGTGCCATGGCTGCGAATGTCCCCATCCTATGTCTCACGACGGCCATTAATTATTTAGGGCCATGAGCTGTCTAGCCATGCGCAGGTAGATGCAAGCAGGCTCAAGCTTTTGCAAGCAGGCTTTGTCGGTCGGGGTTCCTTAGCTGTATGTTTAGGTCAGAGCAGAACGAGCCTGGTGGCGTGTTGTTAGAGTTGAGAAGTCAGCAAGTGTGGCCTTCTACCGGTTCAACCTGAGGAAAATCTGCTTCCGCCGTCAGAGAAGTTTGTGCAAGCTTTACTGAAAGCAAAGAAAGATTGTTCGGAGTAACTTATTTCAAGTTGGCCTTTTCTTCCGCGCTTAACGCGCTTTGCAACAAGGAAACGTCGTTGTCACATCTGTCTGGACGTTGCTGAAACAACGAATGGAGTGTTGTTCAGGAAAATATGACGAGTCTAATAGCTCCAGCGAAAGTGAAACCGATTCTTTCGATTACTCTCCGGCGGCTGCTCAAGCTTTAAACAGATTTTCTAGCTACCATCTCGTATTCTCGTGTGCTGTTGACCAATACAGCAGCGACGGCCATGAATCTCCAACCACAATTTATTCGTACAGCGAACAGCAATTGGACAGCAATGCGAACTTTCAGTACTCTTACACTTCGGACGGAGTTTTTAATCGATCTGCAACTGCGTCGTCTTTTTCACCAGTTGAGAAAATAGGACCTGGCTGTCAGGTGACGAGAGAGTTGACCAGAAAAGACCGCGGTGATTGCTTCTTGTGCGGCAGCGGTAATAGACTGAATACAACTCAGCCTTCCATTGAACAATCTTCGTTGGTTGAGGAAGCCCAGTCGAAGTTACGTCAGGGAGAAGTAAGTTCTCGCTTTAACGGTTCTGCTTGGGAAAATTGTTCGGTCGCACGTGACGAAAACAAAGTATCTTCACATGAAACATCCATGACAGCTGGCGAAACTGATCGCCCCAGTTCCAGAAACACCTTTGATATATTGGGAGCTGGCAATACGCGCTTAGGTGAGACATCGGATAGCAACGCTCTTGGTTCGTTGCCACCAAACGATGACTGCCAGGCGGAGAAGCCCGACACGGATAAAATTAAGGATGAAGGAGGGCAACATGACGACGATAAAGTGATGAGAGGGAATTGGCAGTGTCGCACTGATGCCAGTGCTTTAGCTCGTCGTAGAATGTTGATCCTGCAATACGGTGATAAGCCACACACCGCTTACCGTCTTCCGCACAAACCTTCAGTCAAAGATTACAACGAATTTCACAAGGTAAAAAGATCTTAAATTGAGTAAGCATGGGATTAGCTCGTTGTTATTTATGACGTGCGATGCATGGTTCAGGAGTGGAGGAATGGCTGTCGTTTATGCTCCCACTATCAAAACCATTACGCACGTGTGTAGACTGTTCTGCTAACGCTTGGCTTCGTTGTATTGTACCTGGCATGGTCAAAACCTTGCAATATGAAAAATTTCCTTTCGCAAATCGATAGCTTAAAAATTGACATGCTCTGGCTCATTTTTAACTTTTTCCCCGCATCTTCAGGTGAACGATCTTATTTCATATATTCATTTTTAGGGCAAGTTTTTATTGCAAATTTACTTTAAGAAATGAAAAAAATTAAGACTTAGAAGTTGGAAAAATAATTTCACACCCACTGTAAAAGTTTTTAACAAAATCAATGCAAGAATTAAACACAGTTGCCTATTGCAATTATAATATTTTAAAATTGTGGCTGCATCAAATATTTCATGTGATGATCCAATTTGTTGAGTTTCGTTTCAAGTAATAAGGCCATGTGTACATCTTGAACGAGAGTGAGCTGATTTTACAGATGTTTAGTTTTTGTTTTAGAACTGACAGTTTAACCTTTGAAGGTATAAATAAAATTTGTTTTCGGAATCTTTTCACGTTACTTCCCCATGAAGTTCAGCATACTTTACAAGCGCATTTTTCTGCGGGTAACTTTGCTTACTGGAGGAGCAAGTTTTCGATAAATTGTGTCTTCGTTTTGGGTTGAAACAAAGTGAAACATCATTATCGCCTTTGTCGGCGTGATCGCATTTGCCCTGGTGCCGGCGACAAGATCTGTTTTGATTCACGCATTGCGATTTTGAGAAGACGTCGTTGGCGAAATCCTAACAAATGACGTCGCCGGTTGCGCCCAAGGAAATATTTGAAGGTCTTTGGCGATTAGAGGATTTTGTTTCGTGAAAGGTTATCTTCAAACGACTGCAGGTGCACTGTGACGTTAGTTTAATGCGTATTTCTACTCAGACTAGCTTTTCGATGTTAGTCGTATTTGGAAGAAATTCAGCAGAATACCGATAGTCGAAGTTCGCGTTTGAGATTGGTATCACGACATAAGACCGTTCTTATCTGTTCTAGCGCGGCTGCCATGCTGATTAGTGAAGTTAACATGCGATTTCTATTGCGCCGGAAACCGGGCCGCTACCGTCTTAACAAAAAGCTGAAATCTTAACAAGAAGATTTTTTCTTTTGACACTGGTGTTGCCTGAGTTTCAGCTAAATTTTTGCAAAGTTTCATCAAGAACCGAGATCCAAATGCCTGTTTTTCGAAAAGAAATTTTAATGTTATTTAAAGAGTCCAATTTATTAGAGTAAGGCAAGTAATTACTATACGTACAATTTCAAAGTTGTTGAAACATTATAGAACTGAAATCAGAATTGATGTGCGCTTCTTGCAAGTGACAGTTTACATTTTTTTCATAAAGTACATTTTAAGTGCATTTGCTGACTATATATATTTTTAGTGCTAGCTTACACAGTATTGTACTGTTAAAGCCCTAGAATGAATTACGCCTGAAGCTCCTGCTGTAGCGCTCGTGCAGTGTTGTCAGCATAACTCTTCATAGGTTTGGATACAGACCGATTAGATACAGATCTAAGCTTTCAGCTTGGGGAAATCTCTCTCGTGCATAAAAAATTACTGTACCCGATTCAAACGGCTGTTTCAACGACAAAGCAGCCTTCCAACCAACATAATTCGGATGTTATTCTGAAAACGCAAAACACGTTTTCTTCGTATGGTAAACTCGGGTAATGATATGCGCATCAAAAGTCGTTTTTGTTAAAGACAACCAGGACTGGAACGGATACGCAAAAAATTGTGCAAAAAGGCGTTACGATTTTGCGATATCCCTTGCTGGCGTCTTATGAATACATGTCTAAAGAGTTCGAACAAAAAGTTTTTTTAGGGCCGATGTTTTTCATTTTCCATTGCCGATATCTGATGCCGACATTTTTGTATTACTCAAACCACAGTTGAAAGACATCACAGTGCATTTTTTTCTTGAGTATGTAGGCCATTTAAACAAATGGAGTAATTACACAAGATACAAATGAAAGGGCAGATTTATTGCCGCGCGAATACCTGCGAGTCAATGTTACGGCATAGAGCGGTTTATTGGAACAATTGGGCAGCGGTCGGTATATTACGCACTACTTGATGTAGTCAGAATGCTGCGCGCCGTATGGAACACAGGGTTGTTGTAAAAAAACCCGACCCAAAAAAACCACCTGTTTTTTTTTTTAAAGCCCACTTAAAAAAACCAATAAACCCACCAAAAAACCCACTCTTTGTTTTTCCTTTGAAAAATCTACTAAGAAGTAATAAATAAAATAAGTAGGTCACTTGTACAGTTATCTCTATATATTTTTTTCAATGAAACAAAAGGAACAGCAACTAAATTTAAAGGACTTGTGAAAAAAAGAATAATAAACCAAACAGTTTGAGTAAATTCTAATGGTTATCTCCTTCAGCTCTGCACAATCGGTTTATTTTAACCAATTTTTCTGCCCTCTCTACATCTGAACTTTTTCTGAATTTGGACCATACCAAATCATATATTGAAAAAATACACTCTATAGATGCTGAACTGGCAGGGCATGCACATAAACTTGATGTGAAACTGCAGAGTTTGTTTGGGGGTGGTTTTTCTGTTTGCTGTGCGCATGCTTGCCAAGCCTGACCACTTAGGAGTGGACTGACCAATAACGCATTGCGAAATCGAAGATGTGGTACATTTCTTTACCCTCAATTTTGAATACCACAATTATAACAAGTTATTATTGTGTAATTCTGAAAATAGTGATATTGCATGATGGAATAAAAACAATTCAGAATGTTTTTTTTGTTTTCTTTAAAAAAAGAACAAAATCTTGTTTCTTTTTAAAAAAACAATAGAACCCGGGTTTTTCTCAACCCTTGGAACAAGAAATATAATTTGCATTAATCAATCAGAGACGAGGTGGCAACTTGGGTTTCCACACACTCCGTGCAAAACAATAGCCTAGCGGCTTTAATGAACAAATATTGTTGATATATATCGCCGTGCCGCTCCATCGGTCGAGCTCTAATGTCTAAAGTTTAGGTCCTTAAAATGTTAAAGCCTCATTACCCCTAAGGGAATTTTCATCAATCTGGATACCATTTTTCAACAAAGTTTAATAAAAAAAATTTGTAAGAAATAAAATAGAAGTGGTAAAGAAATAGTCACTGGAGCAGTGAGGATAAAGGTCAATGCAAAGGTTGCATCACATTCTTTAGCACCAACCTTCTTCATTTGGGTACAATGTTGCTGGATTGCTAGAACGTGAAACTTGGGTTAAAATGTCAAACTCGGGTTCAAATAGAGGGGCCGCTACAAATTCAACGGGTATCAAGTCAAAGTCAATCTGGGTGGAAGCAAGTCCAAGTTCTTAGAGTGAGGACTTGGGTCCGCATTTGGGCTTTACTTCCCAACACTGTTGAATACCCTCAACACCTAATCTCCATACCCTTTGGGGTCTTGACGCAAACTTTACGTACCCCTGGTATAGTGGTAGAAGCTATGCAGCTGGGCATTGCATTCGAAAATGTTTGAAAAAGTGCATGCTGCAAGGTAAACAAAAAGCGAGAGTTGTGTTCTTAGCCCGGCGAAACTGTAAAATCCTTTCTTCCCCGATCTGTCGCATTTTTTCAAAAAAATGTCATTTTTCTTGTTGAAAGGTTTGTTGAAGCAGTTATCAGTTGCAGGGCCGTATTTACGTGTTGTCTGTAGATGTAGGGAGCAAAAAACCTGCGCGGTCTGCATCGTTTTACCCGAAGAAGCATGTTAATGCACAAAATGCAAATCTTACAACAAATTTACAACATAACTTCTCTTAGTAACAATAACATACATCTAATGCAATTTTCGTCATTAGTAATACCAGAAAAGAGTTCAATTGACAACAAATTAGGAAAAAATATTCAAAAAATTGTTGTTTAGAAAACCAGGGATGAGGTAATTCACGATTCCGTAGAGATAACATTGGAAGAACTCTTACTCATCATCAAAAACTTACCACTCAAAAATAACCCCTAATTCACGCAATACATTTTTCATGTCCGAAATTATTTTTGCCCTAAAGCGAAACAGCTTAGTGGGGCCTGCAGCCCCCTGCCTCCTACGCCTATGCATTGTATACGTGGCCTTGAATATCTTCACCCCGGATACACGTTTTCTTTACTATGGTTTGTCTTTTCTACAGAGGGTATGTGTGAACCACAGTCATTTACTAGGATAGGATAGCTAAACCTCTGTGAAATACTGTATATCACTGTGCTGGAAATGATAAAGCGGTTCACACTAAAAACCGAGGTTTGCATCGCTGTGGCTCGAATGATCAGGAGGGATGCGTACGAGAAAACGTTGAAAATCTAAAATACCTTTCTACATAACTACAAGCGGGTTTTGTTGCCCGAGACACAACTCTTATCTGCGAACATTTCAACGTAAAAGAACCTATTCCTCCTCTAGACCGTTTGTACACAGGCTGGATTTGCGATATCAAACCAGATGTTTGGGTGGTTTTCTGATGCTTTCAGCAACGGCGGAACAGCAGAGCTGAGCGTACTGCCATATTTTACAATCCAGGTCCACTCCTAAAATTTTAAAACTTGGTCCAATTCCAACCATGGTCCAAAAAGTTTGTAAAATGTGAAGTACAAGTCCAAATAAAGTCCAAAAAATTAACAAAATAAAGAATTTTAGAAAAAAATGCCGCAATTTTTTTCCTTTAACTCATTCCAAATCAGGTCCTGATCCTAAATTTTTGAAACAATTTACAGTCCGGAAACAGCCCATTCCAAGTCCAATCCAATGCTCATCTCTGCAGGACAGTTCGATCAACCTTGATGGTTGTGTTTCGTTTTCAAATTGAGAGTTACACGGTTGAATGTTGGTTTTATTCACTGATAAATTTCGCAACTTTATGAAAACCATTTTGAAATTCTATCCTCGAATTCGCCTTCACCCTTGCGAAGAAACGCTGCATGTATATTTCACCATAAAACATTTTTGAAGAGCTAAGCTGCTTGCACTGTTTGCTAACAAGTGTGTTATGACTTTTTTGCTGTTGCTTCTGTACAGTTAAGCTTGGTTTGGAGTTACTTAAAGCAAAGTGTAGTGAGTTTGAAAGCAAAAAGACATACAAATGGCGGCGTAAAGAATCTCTCGTTCACTTCTTAAAAAATCACCTTTCTGAATCCCTCAAGATTTGTTAGGAATACTTTTTCTCCTCGATTTAAAATTGACTCAGGTCGAAAGAAATACGCAGAGTATGTCAATCAGCATTGCCATATCTTTACCATAGTGTATTTCATGCAGCAATCCGTTTCTTCGGGAAATCTCAGTTTCGATTCGAGCATCGAAATGGACACAGACGTTCCATTCGACCGCAAGTTTTCAGACGAACACGTGATCGACGCTGCAGAGAGAGCGGTCCTTCGCGTTGCAGGTGAGTTATTGTGTGGGTGTCGCTATTGAACTCGCTCAAGTGTGCACCATTTGCGCCGTGCTACGAACAGTGTGTATGACCGGGGGGGGGGGAATTGGTAG
>JGI24159J19872_10005441_pt1 | contig 16479 bp, 15 predicted proteins | sample Ectturendosymbi4_FD_19872 | JGI IMG/M metagenome (IMG submission 19872) | reverse complement strand
TCGTAACCTGCTCCGTTTGCCATTTCCTGTGTTAAGGGTGAAGCTGCCATTGCCAACCATCTCCATGATCATGCGGACCATCAGGTAGCAATCGTAGCAGCTTGCAGGTGACGCCATGATGCCATACCGTGTCGTATACTGCTGTGATATCGACAAACACAGCTCCAGCCTTCTTCTTAGCCGAAAATCTATCCTCAATGTCCTGTGTCACCAGGGGGACCTGATGTACGGTCGAACTTCCATGTCGAAAGCCTGCCTGCTCCTGTGGGAGCAATGGGTCAATGATTGGTTCGACACGAGCGTAGGTGAGTTTCTCGAGGATTTTAAAGGGGACGCACAACAAAGATATGGGATGGTAGCTCTTTGGGTCCCCCAGTGGCTATTCGGGCTTAGAGATCGCAACTATTAGTGCTCTTCTCCAGATCTTTGAAATTTTGAGTTGGCGCATGCAGGAAGTGTGGAAGTTGCAAAACCAAGATTTAAGAGCCGACCAGGCGTGGAGTATAAACTCCCGGAAGATGGAATCCATTCCCAGAGACTTTCCTGGCTTCAGGCGTCTGAGGGCAGTAGCAAGCTTCTCCGGCTTAAAAGGTTTAGAGATACTGTGACCCCCAGTGTTGGAATCTATTCCATAGGTCGGACAACTCCTTGTTGACGAGCCTGGTCGACTTGCGGCCTCCGGTCTTGTGTGCATGTTCTTCACGAGTTGCCAGGCGATGGAGAATGGAGCCTTGACGGGGCACAAGCGAGAGGAGCGTCCAGACCTGCCAGTAAGTTTGTTGATGGTGCTCCAAGCCTTGCGGCTAGAGTGCGAGAAATCGATGGAATTGACAACTTCCTCCCATCGGTCCTGCTGCTTCTGTTCCAGCCGAGATAGTAGGGAGGGGAAGAAGCGGGTCTACCAGAGTCAGTCCCCACTGGGGCTCGGATGAAGAAGCGATAGAGGGTTTCGCACTACTTGTTGGCACATAGTTTTTCCGACGGCCACGTGGGATACATCCTTTGGCCGCGGATAGTAGGTTCTCGCAAAAATCCTGGTATGCCCTCTCAATGTNTAATGTGTCCGGAGATGGCAATCTCTCAACGGATTCACCTGTGAGAAGGCAAAAGCGCTTCCAATCAGCCTTACGAAAGTTCCAACACTTCACCGGATCGCTGTGGGCAGGAACCTTGAGTCTTGGTGGAGTTATGAGGGAGTGCCGATGTTGTGACCGTGGGAACTTTCCTCGGACACGTCTGTCCGGCAGTCGGCTGTCTTGGCTGAAACTCGCGAAGGCCAGGTCCGGGTAAGTGCCGACGTTCCATCGGTGAGTGGAGAAACTGGCTGATTCCTTTTGGGTCATACAACAGTCCGAGGTTGTTGGATGTTGCCCAGGAGTCCAGGCTCTCACCGTCAGGANATGTTTTGTTGTAACCCCAGTTGACATGTTGGCAGTTGAAGTCACCAACATACATATTGGGGTGTGGGATGGCCGTTGGTGTGAATTGCGAGCGTGGAGGTTTGTAGACGTTAATGATCTTATATCCTGCGATATCTACGCACAACCATTCAGTCTCTGATTGCTCTGGAGACTGATCGACCAGTGACCATTCCAACCGCTCGTGGACAAACGTGGCAAGGCCGTGATTCTTGCTCAGGACTGACCAAGCTAGTGAGAAGTTGGGAATCACTAGCTTGTCTGCAGTTGTGCAGTGGGTCTCCTGTAGGACGATGATGAAAGCCTTGTTCTTGTAGGCTAGCTGCTCAATGACAGAGATCTTGCTTGCAGTGAGCTCCTCGGTGTTCACCTGGAGTGTGCTGGGTCGTGGGTCATCTTCGGCAGCATTTCTGCTGTCGCGCCCTGAGAAAGGCGGTTTAAGACCCATCCCACGCCGAACACATCCAGCGCGGGTAGCAGTGGTTGCTCTCGCGGTGCCAGATTTGGTAAGCATTTCAAGAAATGCCGCAGCGGGGAGGGCCACGTGAAGGCATCTGTCCTACTCTCCTTTCTGTTCCATTTCTTTGAATGTTGTTGTTTACTTAACTTCATAGGTAAGGGGTCCAGATTTACGCTAATTGGGACAAGAGCTATTGAGGTTTAAAAACTTTAAGGACCACTGCACTAAGCGTTGACTTTTCTTCTGAAATGTGCCTGGTATTCTAATTCAGTGCTATCTGGCAGCATCTTCACATAATTCAAAGCTAAAATCAAACTACACAGCTTGTTTTTTTGCATCGGTAATGTGTTTTTGACACCAAATTTTGTTGAAATTGGGTAGATATCAAATGTCCTGAAACACATGTTTTGTGCTCACAGCTTCAGAGAACCATGAAAAGTTTTTGCAAAGAAAAATCTTTCGATTGTCCAATAACCGCCATTGTGGATATCAATGTCCAGCGTATTTCTTTTCAAAAAAGCGGCAAGTTAAAAAAAGCAGCTAAGATCGGCACCAGATGAACTTGATCTTAGTTAGGAGAAAACGATTCTGTTTGATTCCAGAGGCTATCGAATAAAGCATAACGTTTCCACCACAGCCAGCAGTCTGTAAGCTTAATGTTGGAGCAATCTGAACAGAAAAAAACAAACTGTGGCGAAACTAATACTGCTGTCAGTCAAATTTATCCTAACTCATCATTTCGGGGCAGTACACAAACAGCATTGCCATTTTGTAATCTGCATTTCCAAATTCTTGTCCTTCTTGAACTTCAAAAGAACGTTTTTGGACTTTTTCGCTTTTGTTAGATAGTTTGTGTTGTGTTGATGAAAATAGCACAAAACAAATGAAAGAATCGCGGCAAAATGGCGTTTCCTTTCAAATTGAGTTACATTGTTATTTTTCAACACCTTAATCTGTTCTGTGAATATACATCTCTTGCGTTATCGTTAGTCCGCGCGTTAGTGCAGACCATCTTATTCATCAGGCTGCGAATCGCCTCAAAAGCTCGTGTACCTTGCAGTTGTATCAAATTGATAATGGTAAAACAAATGACTTGTTTAAGAGATTTGTTTAAGAACGTTTAAAATTAGGACTTTATATTTGTGTTATTTTGAAAAATGTAGATCTTTTCAGTGCGAAGTTGGGACGTAATTATTATTCAACTGCTGGAAAGTCTAAACCGAAGTCTATAGCTCTGCGCAAGGATGATGATATTGCGCTGAAACCAGTTTGTATTACCTACTTGTACCAAAGTGACTTTCCAGCTCCCCATTGCCTAGTTATTTTCAAAGCAGTTTAAATGATCTCTCGTGCTGTTTAGTTGCAGTAACGAGCTTGCGTACAAGATTGATTTTGAAAACACTCATTCTGAACCAGTTGGATACAACTTTTACGTCAGGGGTCTTAAAAACGCGGCCCGCGGGCCGCATGTGACCAGCGAGGACCTTTTGTGCGGCCCGGGAATTTTCAAATGATTAACATCTACGTTGTCAAGTCCCTTGACAAAAAGATTCCGCGAAAAACCTGAACCAACGTTGAATGATACCCAGTGCGGTTTTCATCCCGGCCGTAGAACTTCAGGCCAAATTTTCAATCTCCAGCAAATTTTTGAGAAATTTTGGTAGTATGCCGAAGACGTCTACACATGTTTTATCGAACTCTAGAAAGCATACGACCGGGTTCTTCGTGAAAAGCTTTGGGGAGTGTTGCAGGAGTACGGTGTTGACGGCTACCTGCTACTGGCCGTCAAGTCACTGTATTCCTAGTCAGAAGTGTGTCTGTGTCGGGAGAGTTAAATCTCGACCGTTCGCTGGTGGTGTTGGACTCCGGCAAGGGTGTGTGTTATCACGTTCTTTATTATATTCTACATCAGCGTTGGGAACCTATTTGCTATCCCGGGCCCCATAAATTGTGGATTATCGCTCTCAGGCCGCAAATAACAGTTAATTTTATCCTAAAATTCTACCTTTATCTTAATACTAGGGATAGAGGCTTCTTATGACATGCTACATGTACCAGCTAATCATGGAGCTTCGTTTTGACGCGATTTTGTACTCTACATTGGGTAACGGAAATTCTGATGCGGGCCTGATATAACGAAAATTCTGATATCAAATGTTCACGTGGGACGCAGGTTCACCACCCCTGGTCCAAATGAATTGGATAGACAATCACAGCCGGTGAGCGGCAATACAGTGCAACAGGTGGAGAAGTTCAATTACCTAGGGATGGTGTTTACGAGTGACGGAAGGTGTAGCNANGAAATTGCCACACGGAGTGGAGNTTGATACACGGATTGGCAAAGCTAATGCAGCTCTGCGTGAGCTTTATCGCTCTGAGGTCACAAAACGGCAGTTTTCAAACACCGCAAAGCTGTCAGTTTTTAAATTGGTCTTTGTTCTGATACTTACCTATGGTCATGAATCTTGGGTAATGAGCGAAAGAATATTAATTCAGGTGCAAGCGCCAGAGATGGGATTTTTGCGAAGAGTTCGCGATATGACGTGCAGAGTTTAGATGGGGCCCGGGGCAAGAAACAAGATTGGCGCCCCCATCTTCGAATCTAGGGTCTTTTGGGAGTAAATTTACTGTATTGAAGAAAAAAGTTGCGATATTGTTGGGACTTTTCGATGTCCCCACTTATTTGGCGCCAGGTGCATTTTTCCCCCTTTGTCCCCCTCGTTACGCCCCTGGTGTGACACTTCGCGACAAACTGCGCAGCTTTTGAAATTCGCAGAGCCCTGAATGTCGAACCATTTCTCCAAATTAAGATATCACATCTACGTTTAGCTACGTTAGTTCGGCCATGTGTCCAGATGCCCAACGAAAGACTGGCGAGGCACGTCATGCTGGCTAAACCCGCGGGAAAGCGGCCCAGAGGTCGTCCAAGGACCACGTGGAGTGACTGCATCGCTTGGTCCCCTCTTGGTGTGGGGCGAGCAGAACTATTTGAAATTTCTGTTGACCGTGAGGTATTCCAAGTCCGCCCAGGGCTGTTGCCCCCGTGACCCTCCCTAGAGGAAAAGCGGGCATGAAAATGAAGGAAATAAATAACATTTACGTTATCTAGTTTATTCACCGGTGTTAAAGTGCTCAGCTAGAGAGTGAACAATTCCCTAGACGGCTAGAATTGATTAATACGAACGTAGGGACGGCCAGAATTGATTTTCCTATAATTCATGATTCCTTCCGCGGGAAATAAGATGTAAACGCTGTTTCTAGTAAGTTTGGGTACTGCTATTGTTGCGTTATAATGTGGCCCGCGGGTTACCTCATAAGCCCTCATGTGGCCCACGGAGCAATTTGAGTTTGAGGCCCCTGTTTTACGTCGTATAATGCTTCATCCTGCGCGTCGCAGAACGAACGAACCAGCTTGTCTGAACGGCGGACGGTGCATTGGTGTTCCCGGACACGTTGTATCCACAACCGGAGGAAACGGAAACAATGAAAACTGCCAATTCCCTTTTGTATATCAAAACATGTCGTATGCGAAGTGTGTCGAAACAAACGAAGTAAGATAATTTAGTTGGACTGACTGCACATCTTGAATTGAAAGAACTGTCATACATTTTGCACCGTTAGTTTGACCAGAAACGTCAGTGTTTTGACGCTTTTTGCAGGTTGGGCCACCGTTCTCTTGCGCAGCTGTTTTTGATGGCCAGGACTCCTACGTTGATCTCGGAAACTGGAACCCCGGCCCAATTTACACAGTGGAAGTTTGGGTCCGAGCGCTGTCGTTGCCTTCTGGACGTCACGTAAGTATTGTGCAAGTCATGCGTGGACTGTGGTTGTATGGGCATCAAATAGTTTGTTTGTTACAAAAATTTGAATAATCCAGTTTTACCTTATTCACTTCGCATGCGCTAGGTTTTTCATGGCATAAAACTCTGCATGACTTAAAATTTTAAGATACTGATTGTTGAAATGTGAAATGCTTTTCGAAAAACCGTGATAAAATTTAAAGGTTTATTGCACAATTGCCATTTATTGCGTCATTCAGTGGTAGCTTTGTTGTGAGAAGGCAATTGCTGGAGGATTCGCCGACTGTCGGGATTGGGGTATCGGCATAGAAGGAGGTTCGTTTAAAGCCTTCTACACCCCAGTTGACGGTTGCACAGCAGCCATGATGTACAACCAGCCAGTACAGTTAAGCCAGTGGTACTATCTTGCCAAGACAACTGATGGAAGAAATGCGAAGTTTTACGTTAATGGAGCTACAGTCGACACTGCTACGGCAAGTATTTGGACATAAAACTTCTTTCTTCCAAAATCAAGGTGTTTACGTATACTTTTTCATTCTTGTTCATAACCGGAGATCATATATTTGCAAAAAACAAGGATGATTTTCGGGGGCCTAGTGCAGCATAACAACCGTCCCATTTGCAACCAGGGCCAGATGTTTTTGCTCAATGTGTATATGTTCATTGAAAATATTTTTCCAGCATTCGCGTTTGGTACTGAGCAAACTATCGCTTTGACGCAAGACTTGTAAGTTAAGCCTTTTAGGTGCTGTCGTAAAAAAAATTTTCATCAGGACAAACTCTAATCTGCCTGATGGCCTCTGCCGCTGTTGTAGTCTAAATCATAGATTTCTTCTGCAGCAAGCCTGCAACACAAAGCTATCAAGTGCAGTACGAAAGAGTGGTTTGAGAGACATTTGATATTGATGCGAAAAAGTCTTCTGTTTCTTTCCAAAATTGTCTTTTGTCTATAACCAGGGATGTAGTGCTAACAAAAGAAGAAAAGAAGTGTGGGAATCAGGTCNGTAACCAGCTTGGAACACCAGGCCGGGCGAAGTGTTTTCTGAGATGGACCCAAATGTTTTGAACTATGTCCAATATTTTGAAACTATGTATAACACATTTTTCCAGGGGCAGCGAAAATTTTTGCAGGGAGGTGAAGCCCCCCTGGGCCCCCCTGGTTACGGGCCTGGTGGGAAAGCACCCAAAAAACTAGCAACATTCAACTAAAAGAAGTGTGGAAACGTGAAAAAAGAAGTGTGGGAACGCAGCAAAAAACTAGACATTTTCGGTAATTGCACAATTATGCTAGGGTGCTGCGCAAGAGATAGCTTGTCATTTATTTATTTATGCGACGTACACAGAAAATCTGAGTAAAAACACACATCTTCAAGTTAGATTGCTATGAATAATGTGTAGGAAGGCGTTCCCACGCGCACTAAACCCTGTTTATGACAGAAACTTTCTTTGCTGTCCTATGCTCTTATCCAGATGTGATGAATGGTACAATCATGTGAAAAAGTCGCACTATACAGTAGATCTCGAAGGGGTGTTTTTTGGCCTACCCAAATAAAACTGTCCATGAAGGCCCTCAATAAACCGTGTTAAATATAGTGGATAAATGGGCATTTTACATGACTTAATTCTCCCACGTATATTCAGGCCCGTAGCCAGGTTGTCAGGTTTGGGGGAGCAAAATACATTTTTAGTGGGGCATGGTTTTGTGTTTATTATATCTTTAAAATAAACTTTTCTGGGCACAACAAAATTTTGGGGGCAATCCCTCCGGTTGCTACGGGCTTGGGTCGTGGTACAAAATGGTTGAAAACCACTGGTCTATAGGACTAATTTCCAGGTTCTCACAGACTAAAGCAATGCCAAAGCAAAAAGGAGTCAGAGCGAGAGTAAGATCGAAGCGAAACAAATTTATCTACGACAATACAACGTTGCATTGTCGTGGATTGTAGCTATAGTGTGTTGAAAATATGCAGAACAGGACCGGGCTGCACAATGGACGGAAATCACTGCAGCTTATTTTCAGTTAGTAAATATCTTTAAAGATTTCAAGCTCTTCATAATGCGTCGATTTGTTGCTAGAGCATGATCCACATTTTCCTAATCATGGATTTGAAGTTATATCAGAATGTTATCGTTTTAAACTGCAGGTGGAGTCCGCTGATACATGCTAGAGAATCAAAACTTGTAAGCACTACCAGTTGAAATAGATTTTCAGAGCCGGCACTAGCTTTAGTGTTACAGCTAAAATAAGTAGAAATCGTGTGTCCAGGGAACTATTGCACCCATAGCAAGTGATTCTTTTGCGACTCTGTGCTCCCTCGAAAAAGATGACCTTTTTTAGCCATTCATCGTTAGCGATGCCCTGTAAGCACTTTCTGCCACAGCGCAGTTGCGGAACGAAGTCCAAAATGTAACCTGAACTGAAAACTTTAATACAACCGTAAACTAAACATTTACTTCTTAAAAGGCTATCCGTTTCCTTGAAGTTTCAAAAAATTAGAGAGAACAATGCTCTCCACAAATCTACATCTCGAATTCTGCAAACCATTGCTTTCAATGCACGCTATACAGTTGTTGTTCTAACTCTTCGCCATTGGGTCAAAAGACAATTATAAAAACGTGTCTATCAGTAAGGTTAAGCAAGCCAAACTAAATTCTTAAACGTTCCAAAAAATCAACCCAGCTATCACATTGTGTCCTTACTACTAGAAATATAATATGCAGCAATTTTGTCCAAATCAGGTCTGTCAACTCGTTCTTTGTGAACATGCAAAATCATCGAATCATTTAATCTTCGTTAAGTCATGGTTGTACGAAGACTGATACCGGCCCCCTAATTTATGGTTCCCTTGTCAAAACTTGTGTAGCTTGTTGCTATAGTAATCACCTTATATCAAAAACAGCTACCACGCTAAGATTTAGAAATAGATTAATTGTTATACTGGCAAAAAAAAATTTTTGCGTGTGTATTTTCATCCTCCCGGGCCCGGTTGTGATGTACATCTTACCCCTCTCGTATGCTCTGGTTGTACGCAAATAAGTTTTTACGCGCTTTGGCGCTGAAAAAGACCTGTTTAATGTGGCATTCGCGGCAGTTAAAGACAAAATTAGACCCAAAACTTTCCAGACACCAGAAAATACAATACTCTCACTCTCGGAGACTGAAAGTTTCGACAAAAAATTTATGGCATCTTGAATAGTGAAATTAGTAACCAACTCGTTGCAAACTTCTGTAGTGTGATTTCAGAAGTGGGAGCATTAGCCTACTTCGAGTTCAAGCTTAGAAAGATGGTATTTTGTAGAGTTCCAACCCTGCTTCTAATTCAGTATTCAACATCCATGCATGAATGATAGATACAATTACAGTGGGCGGTGAATTGGTGGAGTACAACAAAGAGCAGTTATTTTGGGCTTTCCAATTTCTATCAGCAGCTGTGTGAGCTTGTTTCGTAAAACTGAAACGTATTGTTGAGTCAGCAAACAGGTTCGGCCATGGCCGTACCGGACGAATAGGTTGCGCCGGCCTTGTTTTTGTGAGATTATACATCAAACATTTTAGCCGTGAAGTTGAAATTTTTTTGTTTGAGAGAGATTACACCGTTTATTGTAGATAGATGAACATTTCTGGCTGGTTTTGATTTATACTCAATGGCGTAATTGACGGGGGCCATAGGGGCGAATCGACTCCCTGGCAAGTTAAATGACAAACCGGCCACCACTTGGCATATGTAGTAGAATCGTCCTATAACGTCACTTCAAGAGAACGGAGTGTAACGGTCGTTATCGACGAACTGACGTTATAGTCAAGGTCGTTATAGGCGAATTCTACTGTATTCTGATTTTAGTATTCTTTAGGTCTTCAGTAGATTGATTTTTTTGCGATTTTCGGAGTATTTTCCGGTGATTTGGGGTTTTAGTATAGCAATCTACATCCGGTTCACCATTATTTCTCCAGTTCGGTTCTGAGTGCATGTTGGCTAGTGGGCCCCCTGCAGTGGCCAGTGGGCTCCTTTCAGCTAAGTTCCCGACCTGGATCAAACCTTTAGTTACGCTACTCTTTATACTTTGAATATAATCAAACGATGCAGCCCATTCGGGCCCGTTGCTACGGAGAGCATTTGGGGGCACTGCCAATCCAAATTTTTTTGTTCCCCACGAACTCTGGCACATTTCTATACAGAGCATGATCATAATCATTGCGTCATTGAATTCTATACTCCTGTTACTAGTCTCTATATGCCTTGGCGCAACATGATCGCTATCATCACAGCGACATCTTGATTATATTTTGGATCTCAACCGTACAACGGCGTTTAGCCATCTGGTTTCCAAGCCCGTAGCCAGGATTTATGGTTTGAGGGGGAAATACACATTTAAAGAGCAAGATATTTCTTTTTATTATATGTTTTTAAAATAATATTTTCTGGGCACAAGAATTGAGGGAGAAGAAAAAAAATTGGAGGGGGGCATTGCCCCCGACTGTCCCTCCGTGGCTACGGGCCTGCTTATATTTCAACTTTCATACCCCTAAACAAATGCACCAGTTATTGAGGACTAATGAAATGGAAAATTTGAAAGACGCCTAATGTCAAAATTGACATCCTCCAAGCCATTTTCATAAAAAAGACATCCCCAAATGTGTTTTACGAATTCCAGAAGCAATGCTCCTATCAAGAAAGGATTTTTAAAAGTCGTAAAAAACAGCCATTAAGTTTCAATGTAATACTTCAGCATGTGCCGCTAAGGAATGCTGATCTTCGTGACGGTGTGGTTTGTGAATCAAATGAATGTTTCAGGTCAAGACCATGCTGCCTGGCACATCTAGTGGATTTTATGTGGGTGGTGAGCAGTGCTGCGGCAATTTCTTTCATGGAGAAGTCAAAAGTTTGCGTGTTTGGAAAAGAGTGCTAACTGATGAGGAAATCACTCAGAGCTACCAACAAGAGCACTTGGCACATGATTCTGCTACGGTAAATAAATGCGATGACGATTAGTACCAATCTCTAGAGTTTTTAACCGCTCCGATGTTGTTTTCCCCATGAGACAAAGTGTGGGGAGTTTGTATGCCTGATGGTTAGAAAGCGGAGCGGTACAGGTACAGATATTATTTTCGAAATCGTTTAAAAGTTACTGCTGCACATAGACAAAAAATTGAAATGCGTCAATCCAAAACACCAAACGTAGGACAGAACTTAGTTTAGGAGATATCAAAAGCGTGCAACTTGGAAGCCTTGCGAAGTCATATGAGCAACATCAACGCTACACACAATATTTCAGACGAAACCAAATCGACCGTTTTGAAAAACAACTGTCTTCATCATCAGAAAAGACGGAATTTTCAAAACGTCTCATACGGTTTCTTTTAAATCATTGTTTTTTTCATCGTTGTTTGCTAAATACCTGAAAACAATGATATAATTGTCAGTTGGTTGTTCATAAACTTTACTTAAATGACAGCATGCNTACACATTTTCAACATTTTAGCGTGCAGGTGCAAGTTTTATCTAACTGCGTAAAGCGGGTACGCGACTTTCGGTCTGGCNTATTCCGCCAGGCCGTTTCGATCAAGCCGTTTCGATCACGGGACGTTTCGCTCGCGACATTTTTGTACATAAACAANTGATTACTNTAGTTTATTTAAATGATTATGTAGGCAGGCGAAATGTCAAGCTATCCGGTGTTATACACAATGGCGATTCTAAGGGGTGACCTGGATGGGCCATGGCCCTCCGATTAACTGTTGGATCTTGTATCATGTTTGTATTTTTTTTAAATAAAACTTTTCGTTGATTTAACTGTTTGCATTAAAAAGTTAACATGTAAGATTTCTGCAAGATTTCATAGTCTGGTCGAAATGTCTTGAGACCGAAACGGCCAGACCGAAAAGTCCTGTTCCGGCCTAACGCAGAGGTGCACAACCAGCGGCCTTCGACAAATGTTTATGCGGCCATGCACACTGCTCATGTCATTTAAAATATTCGTTGAGGCGGCCGCACATTAATAAAAACTATTTGTCTGCTACATTAAGATGTTTAATAGAAAGACGGCCAAACAAACACATGTGGAAGCAGAATCGGCTCATGTGTGGAAGCAACTGAAGCAATGCAAAGAGATTTTAAAAAAGTTGAAACTCACTGGCGGCCGCAATTCACAAAAATAAACGTAGTGCTGCCGGCTACAGCGAAAAAGTTGTGCACACCTGGCGTAAAGGTATATTTAGCTGCCTGATTACCTGGTATGACTGTCTTAATTTGGAATGCATTTACAACAGGAAAATGCGGTCAATCACGGTCTGGTCGGATATTGGGATTTTGGTGAGTCCAAGCATCCTTTTTGCCAAGGCGCAGATCACCAAGGAGGTGACTGGACCCCAAGAGATGGTGAAGTAATAAGTGGTGTTCACTGCAATATTTCGCGATTCATCATTCCTGAGTTTACGACAGTCAGTGTAGCGCCTTGGGATGGCAGCACGGACTCCGGAAAAGTTGAAATATTTGCCCGGGTGAGTGTGCACACTCAAACATATTACGACAAATATGTAAGTAAAAGAAAAGTAAAGAAAAAAAATGTTTTTTGAAATTATCTCCTATCCTAAACACGTTTTTTGCAGATGCGTGCAGTTCACACTTCACAGGTTGGAAAAAGCCTGCATTAGGTTTTGTAAGAGATATCCAGATGAGTGTTTAGTCATTCTTTCCATGTTCTCTCTTTTTTCTCTGTTTCTGCGATCGTTCTGTTATCTCACCAGCTGCGCATGTGTGTTCGTGCTGCAAAATGCGATCCAGTCTTCCTCGATCCAGTCGGGTTGTTCAGGGTCGGTTGCAGGTTTCCGCACAGGGTTGCCAGGTCCAGATGGACCAAAATGCCAAATTGCGCATCAAAATATGCCAACTAGGTTCACACAATGCCAAACAAACTGAAAGAGGCTGATGGCTGTCAGGTTTGAATTATCTGGATGATGATGGCAAAGATACAATGCTGCTTTGGAACCGCAAGCCTGGAATTATTGCAAATAAATAAACAAAAATTGTTAATCTCCAAAAGTACCATTTCCTCTTGTAGAAAATGCTTGATACAAAATACCTATCAATGCTTAAAACAATAAAATACACGTTGTGAAAATACAGACATGCACCGCTCCATTGTTTTTAATTAGGAAGGGACTACGGATACGCCTGTCCTGACGTAATTCAAATAAAAGGGTCAGTTTGTCATTCAAACTGCGTGGATCTCGTATCGTAACGGTTATGCGTTACGGATACTATGCCAATATTTTTTGGTTCTACTCTCACCTTGCCAAGCCAACTTTCGTTTTGTATTTTTTCTTTATTTTTTTGCAGGCTTACGTGTTAGGTTTATGGGTTAGTGTTAAGGCTACGGTTAGGGCTAAGGTTAGGGTTAGGTTTAGGGTTTATCTTTTACGTTTAGTTCGTTTCAACCAAGCCTACTGCACTCTCGTCGTGCGTTACTGTTACGCAACAGGTGGCTTATTAAAAAGTTATCCAATTTCAAGATCCACAGGCGTATCCGTAGCCATTGCCTTTTAATTACTTTGAAACTGATTACGCAAGGGTTTGATATGTTAGATATGTCACATTTCTACCAAATATCTATGACAGACTGCAGTCACAGATAACCCCCCAAAAAAACTGTTCCAAACAAACTGAAAATAATTTAAAAGTTTGTGCTTAAAGGAGACAAGCTTTTTTAAATGCCAAGAAACGTTTTTTTCTGCCAACACCACTAAAAAGGCGGAAAACACTCTAAACTATGGCGTACATTCCAAACAGCATTTTCTCATGCCAAACCAGTTTTAAAAAGGTTAAATGTTTGGAATTCGGCATTGAAAATGCCAACCTGGCAACCCTGTTTCCGCACTAAAGCAGGGGTCGGCAACCTTTTTTGCAGTGCGGACCGGTTTAAAACTGAAATTTTTTCGCGGACCGCCCTTCGATAAACCACAAATGTTCAGGGATAAACTTTTATTACAACTAATATAAGTTATTACAACTTTGATTCAATCAGAACCTTAAGTTTGTTTTGCCTCAATGAGACGCTCCCACCTAGGAATTATGGAACTCAATGACACCCGCAATGTGTCCCTCACGTCCAGTCTGTTTCGCGGTTTCGTCTTTGTTGATGCTGTCACAGAAAATCCAGACTCGCATAAGTAGGATGTTGGAAATGGCAGCAAAGTTTTTAATGCTTTTATGGCAAGGTCAGGATATTTTGGCAAGACCTTCATCCAAAACATTGGTAGAGTGGTTGTATGAAAATACATTTCAGACTACCATCATTTGCAATGTCCAGTAGTTGGTCCTCTTGTCGTATAGGTAAGGTCGATTCACCTGGTTTGAAAATAAATGGATTACGGATCCATTTATTTGCAGTTGGAAGGTCTTCAGCGCTTGGAAAATAGCTTTTGAACTCTTGCAAAAGCACACGCAAGTGACTGTTCACAAGGTCTGAGAACGCTTGCTCAGGCTCTCTGTCTTTCAAAGTCTCTGCTAATGTTTGAAACATGTCAAATACCGCTTTGTTTACGCGCTGCTCCCACAATTTAAGTTTGTCTTTGCAGCCACTTTATCTGTCAACTTGAAATAGAGTTGTCATTTTGACTTGAAGTGAAAGACTTAGTTCGTTGAGCAGATGGAAGATGTCACACAAGTACGCAAGTTTGAGAACCCATTCTTCATCACTAAATTTGTTAGCAAGATCCGAATTTTTCTCCAATAGATATCTTTGCAATGGTTCACGTAATTCAAACATTCTATTCAATCATTTTCCTCCGGAGAGCCACCTTACTTCTGTGTGCAAGAGAAGGCATTTGTGCTCTGCAGTGGCGTAGCCAGCCAAGAAATTTGGGGGGGCCAAAATGTGTGTTTGATTTTAGGCGAATAACCCTATTTTGTTTGGAAAAACGCCTCTCAAAGCACAAAATGACCGTATTTTCTAAAAATTTGGAGGGGGGAATGGCCCCTTTGGACCCCCTGGCTACGCCTATGTTTTTAAGGTTGACTTCCAGTAGGCTACATTTTTGCATTCTAACAAAAGCTGCACAAATAAACATAGCAATTTATTAATCTTCTGCGAACGTAAATCATATCTAACAATTAACAAACATGATTCTCTTCACAGTGGACTTGACTGCCTTCGTTAAACTATCGCATTGCCCTTAAAATAGGCTTGAACCTCTGTTCTGTAGTACGTTTCCGTTCAATCTCGCAAATGCGCACAACTGTTATAACCACCATTGCTTCCCGCACAACAAATTTTTGCATTTCGAACAGAAAGCACTAGCTATCACAATCAAATGACAAACTCAATTAAAACGGTCCGTAAACTTGCAAACCATCTTTGAAAAATGGTAAAAAATACGAAAACTGTTGCTTACAATATGAAAATTGTTTTCAACACCAAATTCGTAGCGTAAATATCAAACATCAAAAAAATTTCTGAAAACATCAAATCTGATGTTATGACATCATAAGTGGCATCTCTGCCTACTACCGTAACTTGAAGAGAACATCTGAAGATTTTTTGCCGTGTTATTGTTACGCAATAAAGACCAAGAGCACAACAATCCGCTAGCAAGTTTCGCAATCTGCCTCTGCAGCGGTGCTCTCACTTTTAGGGATTTTGTCCCTAGATTGGAACTTTTGATCATTTTTAGAGATTTTTTAGGGATTTTCAGAAAGGTATGAAAATGTGTGAAATGAACTATTTCAGTTTATTTTGCAAATCATATTGGTTCAATTTTTAACATTTATCATTGGCACTCCGATTTTATGCTGCGCCATCACAGATTTAGGGATTTTTTGGTACTGTTCTAGGGATTTTGGAGTTGAATTTGTTAGAGCACTGCTCTGCAAGCAAAGGATCGGACATGAGCGAACTGCGCACTTGCCCTAAGCGTTTCGGGGGCCTCGCGGTCACGACTTTGCCCTGATGGGCCCCGCGTTCATTTATCCGGCCCTGCCTACATGTCTAGTCGTATGTACGTCCAGAAGTCAGGCTTCCACTTGATCAACATGTTTTGTGCAGTGATTGATGTAAAAAATGTAGGCTACTGTGTCCAGCCCAGGTAGTCTTCGCTGATTTTGTACTGCATAGCAGCAAGATGCCTTTGGTGCTTACGATCAAAGTTACACATTTGCGCAGCCTGCTGTTCAGACAGACAGATGGAGTTAATTGTGTAGCTAGAAGAGTCTATTTTGAGGGTTGTCCCAAAACAGCGTAGTGCAGTTAGTGGATTATGGATGTTACCGTTGCGTCCACGTAGGCCTTAGTTTATATTTGTTAACATTTATAGGCGATTTGAGATACAAATTGTTATTAATCTAAACATGTGCCGTGCACCAGCAGATTAGCAGTCCAGACAGTAGCAAGGCTTATTACAAGCGTATTTTGGCCAGTAAAAAGCCCAATGCGCACGCTTTATAACCATATATATTTCACTTAAGCTCAAGGGCGTACGCAAGGGGGGTTTTTGGGGTTAAATCCCCCTTTGAGCTTGATATTTTACGAATACTTTATTACCTGCGCAAAGGAGATCAATTGTTTTCGCATACTTTTTGCTTGTTAATTTGTCGACTTAATACAAATACCATGGAATAAATTTGCATGCAAATTTCTAGGAACATTGTAAATGGTCCAAAAAGTAATAATTATGTTTTGGTGGGAATTCGGGCTATCGCCTGCGTCAACAACCATCTCACCACTTTTTGCAAACCCTCCATCGCATGTTTAAGATTGTGTTCCGCGATAGTACACTTTATCCGAAACAATTGTCTTTATTTTGTCT
>JGI24159J19872_10005440_pt1 | contig 16480 bp, 9 predicted proteins | sample Ectturendosymbi4_FD_19872 | JGI IMG/M metagenome (IMG submission 19872) | reverse complement strand
ACTAGTCAAACTTATCAAATTTCCTGCGGAACACCTGACGATCTTTCACGGAACACTAGTTTTCCGCGGAACACCGGTTGAAAATCACTGTCCTAGGAAGAAGCCTGTGAAAAACCACTATGCTCTGGGTTGGCCTGCAAATAACTAAACTGGCGAGTTTTGCAAGGTTCCGTGCCTCTTTATACGATTTCTTAAACCACGCTGCTTTTTTCCGGTGTATGTGGCACCACAAAGTATTAATGGGTTGCCGGTCTTCAAACGAAAACCAGCTTTGAAGCTTGTGGCCGAATCAAAACCACAGTAACTCTACGTTCTCTGCGGCGCAGCAGAGTCGTTGAATTCTTGCCGTGTGCTGTTATATACAGCGCGCATCTTACATAAGGTACAGCAGATGTTTCGATGTATACTCGCGCGGAGGAGCGGCTCAGCAGAACAAAAACGTTGCTGCGTAGCACCGTGCTTTCTGATAGATGATGAATTGCTGGTTGCAACGGTCCACAAAACCGTAAAGGTAACCTTCGCAAGACAACATTCGTTCAACGTTCGTAAGCTCCGGTTGCATCAGTTCGTAAAAGCTGGCGAAGACTCATTGCACGGCAAGATGAAGAGTTAAGAAATTTCGTTTCCTGTGCAACGACATGAAGTACCCCGCCGTTCAATGTTTTCACGGCTTCGTGTGCAGCGGAGCGAAACTAAACTTCCGCTCTGCGCTCATACTTTTGCAGGAAGCTTGCTGCATTTATCCATCACGGCACTGATGATGGCAACTGTGTTCACCGAAATGTCTACGTCAGGCCTGGCCAACCATGCGGCTCGCGCTTTCATGCAGCTCTTATGTAAATACCGTATTTATTCGTGTATAAGTCGCAAAATTTTGTACCAATTGTCCACCTTCAAAGTCGGGATGCAACTTACACACGCATTGCGTGGAAGCGTGCTTGGCGGCGTGTGCAAGCACATAACACACGCGCGCGCATTTACGCGACACAAGTGTTAGTGACCGTGTTGCTTGAAGATTGTCCAAGACAAGGAACGCCAGAAGTCCCACTAAGTAACAAAGCAACATGCATAACAATAAATGACTTGTAAATTTCTGTCATTATTATGCTGTTGGTGTGTGTTATTTACAATAAATGTAGCTAAGCAAAGGTATGCGTGTGAGTGAGGAAGAGATGGGGTGATGTTCATGTGTGCCCATGTGTATGATGCGACTCTTTGCGGTAACCTGGGCTGTGGAGCCAGGACTCAAATTTAAGTCTCCGGCTCGAGGCATCTAAATTATTTGCCCCCGGGTCCAAAATCTACATGTTTTTGGCTCCGGCTCCGGAACGATGCGATCCAATGAAAACTAAAAATCATTGTATTATTTGTACAACTCGCCCCGCAAACTGTGTCTGTGGAACCGGAACCCAAATTTCAGGCTCCGGCTCCAGCTATCCAAAACTGCTTGGGCTCCGGCTCCACAGTCCAGGCGGTAACACAGTAAGAAACGTGGCTCTTGGCCTCTGACTGGTTGGCCACCCCTGTTCTACGTTATCACTTTTACTTGTTTTGCGTTGGCGTTCTTTACATCATTCAGACGCTCAGCACCTCCGTTTCCGTGCGCCGCAATGTGATGTTTGTTCCAGAGTTGGCCACGGATCCGGAGCCGAAGTCACAATTTTGTGAAAAACCGGACACGGTGTCACTTATTTTTGACAGTGGCAGGAGTCTCTGCATCTTCTTTGTAAATGCCATTGCTTAATTACAAACATTGTTGAATTTCGGTTGCACTGGTTTGCGGAGTTTGAACCGCTGTCGGATTCTCAAATTTGACAAAAAAAAACTCGGAGGCGGATCCGGATTCAAAAGTTTTGAATGGGAGCGAAGCCGGAAAATGTGACTCCGGCCATCTCTGGTTTGTTCCTGACAAGTGGGCATGAGAACAACAAAGACCACGTGGTTTAATCAGAGGAACAACGTTTGCAGTTGTATAACTCAACCACCCTACACAGCAACCAATCTCACGCTACTTTTCAACTTTTGCACCTTGAACCCCCTGTGAACAAAAATCCCTTAGAATTTTCTTCACTGGAAAGGTGTGCGAAAACGAGTCGTTGAATTTTTCTACAGGTCGCCTGGACAGAAGGAATTTCTAAATTGCAAGTCTTGCTTCACATGAGGAAAAACAGAAAAAACCACTGGAGATTTCATAGGAAGTTAGACACGTGCCAGGAAGCACGAACGACAACCTTTTACAATGAACTTATCGGCCAGCCACGTCACTACAAAAACATTTGCATTGAAGCTTTTGCAGCAATTAGCAACTACAATTGGCAACATGCCAGAATATGCCCGCAGAATTTGTTGCGATGTCACGAAAAGGATGCGTTGTGCTTCATACTTACTCGACAGACGCCAAATGTCGCGATTCAAGGACGCTGATCGCATAATCGAGATTCCGACGCAGCACATCCAGTGACAGCAAATTCCCGCTCGCAACGGTGGTCAGAATGCCACGCAGTCTAAACACAGACAAGCGCCGGTTGCTAAAAGTGCACAAATGTGCTGGCATTGAAAATATCAAACCAGGAGATTTTCGATGAGCTATTTTTAATCGGGAAAATAACAAACGAGTTATTTCGATGCTCATGCCGTGAACGTACGCAGCTGGCGAGCACGCCAGTTGTACTTTTCACGGTGAAGGGAGTGGAAGGCCAAGATCTAACTTCGTGCAGCAAAAAGTTCCGCACGACCGCACCTCGGCACTCGTGTTGGCCCTAGGACATGACAAGGGTGGGCAAATCGCGGCCCGCGGGCCACATGTGGCCCGCCACAGTGTTTTCAGTGGCCCACGGAAACGTTCAGGAAAAATATTCAAATCTGAAATTTCCTTCAATTTATCACAGTACATGTCAGTGCTGAGGCTGCCTTGAACCGAGACTTGCTTTTATTTTCATCAACTTGCTTCTATTTGCATTAGAAGACACGGCCCTCCGCTAAACACGGCCTTCTCAAAGTGGCCCCAGCGCCAAATTAATTGCCCACCCCTGCCCTAGGAGCATGACCCGACGGTGGCAAAGATCAACTACGCAGTGTACCAGCATTGCTACCTCAATTCTGTTGACGTGGCTTTTTCGCAGGTATAAAAGAGAAACGCTTCAATGATTCATTCCCTTAGTTAGAAGTATTCCAGCTGGAGCTACAGTTTGGAAGTGGAAGCAAACATCAATTAGACCGGAACAACACTGCCAGTGAATTTGAAACCTGGTTCCGCAAATTCATCGCAGGGCTTTAGCCAGTGTTAAGTGGGTGACGAATTGTGGCATCAGCGAATACAAGGCGGCTGCTTGAGGTTTTGAGACGATGGTGAATCAGCCAGTCCGGCTCAAGCGATAACAATTAAAGTGATGTCTGCTTTCAACCATGTTTGTAGCAGAAGTACCGTTTTCAAGAGGTAGCAAACCTTCTGAGATTGTACAAGACAACCGAGTGTCGGTATTAGCTTTAAGGTAAAGCCGACTTGTGGCAGCATTCCTCATAAGAAATTAAATATTAAATGCCAAAAAACAAAGTAGCAGTTAGGCGCACCACCAGTTGCCACAGGATTAGCGCAAGAAAAAGAGCGTTCTTTTTACGTCAAGAATTACATCTTGGAAAGCTGAGACAAAACGCTCAGGTTCTTGTCATACGATCTTGATCGAAATCAACAAACCTCAATGCAGCGTGGTCCATAGCGGCGACATTTTTCGGGTCGAACATCCCTTCACGCTGTCGCAGGTTGACTGTCGACGCCAAGGCATTTCGTTCGTTCGTCCACGCAATTGAGTCCAACGAGTTGTTTTCAGCTGTTACCGCAAAATTGACGCAGCAATTAACTTGCGAGCCTGCGTTCCGATACCACGTGAGCTTAATTTCTCATACCGTGCGCAATTAATTGCTGATAACAAGCCCAAGACGTACGCGTGGGTTTGAGCACAACAGAATGACGATAGACATGTAGCTGCTTAACAACGCAGTGAAAGTTCTGTCGGGCATGTGGCGTTCCAAATTGTGAACACGGGACCATGATGTTCTTACGCCACAAGCTTGTTTCATAGAACACGCTTGTTGCGAGAGAATTCGAAGCTGTTGTGCAAAGTAATACTCCTATAACGCTGGAAAAAGGGTCTTCGACAATACGTCTGAACTAACAACATGCATTTCCATGCAAACGCGCATTCACTAATTTCATAAATAAGGTATCAATAAGTGACGTCAATGGAACAGAAACCGTCTCTTTGTTGGGAAACGGTTCCAGACCTTGGCTTTGTTACCCAGAGTGTGACAAGCTCCACACAAAAATAAAACTAAAAACGTTGGCACTCGTGCAAGTGGAGCGTCCTTACTGTAAAATAGGCAAGACATTTACCGCCGTATGAGCTTGCTCCCAGAAATAAAACATCAACACTAAAATAAACAGGCCCGTAACTAAGGAGGGCGCAGAGTTTGTGTTGGACATAGTTTAAAACTATTAGACATATCTTTTAAAAATTGGGCCCCTCAGAAAACTCTTCTCTCCCCCTGGTATCCCAAGCTGGTTACGGGCCTGAAAACAAACAAACGTACCCGATGGATGACGAACGGCCGTGATGGCCATGTTCGTTAGTGGTTCCCGCCCGTTACCGGGTGGTCTGGAGTACACCGTGCCCCCCACGATGGTGGTAGCAGCTTGATTAAGAGCTTTAGAAGGTATGTGTTCCAGCACTGAATTTGCCGAATTGCGTCTTTGCCCCGGTGATTCTGAACAGAAAAGAAAGCAAAGCTTAAAGCAGCTATGCATAAACATGAAATGAACTTCAAGCTTGGAAAAATCGCTGTTCATGGTAGTTAATCTTAAAGAATTGCGAACCTGGTTTGTATGCAACGTTGGCGCAACAACCTGGGTCAAAATGATAGTTCGTTAATCAATAAGAAGTTTTTTCACACGCGAACTCACATCTCAGGTATGGGAGGGGCTTGAGCTGTTGATCGACTAGTCAAGCACAAAATTTTCGTTGTGTTGCATTTTTCCAATGGTTACTAGCTATCATCCATTCTATGAGGAACACCTCTTGGAAGCAGTCACCAGGGCCTGGTGCGCATACAAACTTCAAATTCGCTTCCGTCGCTGCTTTTTTTCAGACAAAAACAGTGCAGTATCGCACGTGAAACGTACTGTTACATTCATCGTTAATCGTAATATTTAATGGCAGTTTTAAGAAAATATTGTTTTTGCTCGCCTAATGTCTCACAGGCTACAAGGAGCACGTGACCCGCGAACACAAAAAGAGGAAGTGACAAATGATTTTTTCCACATCTTAAAAACACTGTAGGAACTGCTGGTCACAAAAAACTGTAGACGCCAAAAACCTTCATAATGATATTCCCTACTTCACTTTAAAGCATTTGCAACGCATCAAAAACTAGTCGTGCAGCAACGTACACAGATGGAGCCAACTTATTCAAAAGAGTATCTGTGGTGAAAAAAAATGGATAATGGCAACTGAAAGCAACGTGTGACATCGCTGTTGCTGACTTTCCGCATACGTTGCGCGATGTTAAGTTTTCAACGCAACTTTCAAAACAGCGATGGGAAACATACGGCGCTTTTCGACTTTCCCGTTCTGTTCCCATGTAATGCGCCTGGACGCATATGGTACCCAAGCAAAGAATAAACCTCTGATCTTTTGGAGCGGCCCTTGGGTACTTGCTTCTCGTATCTGCCACAGAGAAGTTGCAACCTCGTTCGACCGTCACCTGTCCGAGCGAAAGCGAAAACTACTTTCGTGGAAAAAAGATTCACTCAGTTACTTCAGCAAAACATGAGAAGCTGTTTGCATGATTGATTGTTTGAAAAAATACCCAACTTCGCTTAGAAACACTTCATTTTACGTTTGTGAGCAGTTTTCATACAAGATGTCGCTTTAAAACCAGACTATAACAAAAGCTTCAGCCTCAAGTCTGCTTTTTCTTTCTTGACGAGCACAAAACATTATCTTCGTGTCCGAACACAAACGTGCGTAACTCTAAGATGGCGTTGCTTCACAGCTGCAGTAACATAAAGCTAAGAAAAGAATGATTGCGATCTCATGCTGTAAATGTCAGCACTTGGGCCGAAGGCCGAAGTTGGCGAAACGCTTCTGGCGACTGTTCCAGCCTGGTCATTGTGCCAACTCCCAGCGGAGCTAGATTCCACATTAATCCATTTACCGAACAATTGCACGACAAAATATATACTGCAACTTTGGCAGAGAAGCGAAAACAAAGCCTAGCATTTTCCCCGAGTAATGATTCTAGGGTCTGCACACGTCTTAATTGTCTTTACAAGATATTATAGCAAGCGTCTCCTATCGCTGGCAAATATTGTAAACTTGTGATCTTAGCTTCCGAATTTATTGCAAAGATCTAAATCCAAGTGCATAATTATAAGCAACGTGCTTCTTGCTCAACTTGGCATTTTAGAGACTACACCTTATACGCAATTAACGATCCTTCATGCAAAATGCTTTTTCACATGCAATGTACAATTGACTAGATTGCTTCTAACAAAAAACTGCTGCACCCACTCTCTTCGTTAAACGTTCTATTGCCAATAAGCACCTACAATGGCGTCTGGTGTTCTCGCCTCAGGGAAAAGTTAATCGCAAATAGAAGCGTTTGTCATTTCGCTATTTCGTTCCAACTATTAGCGTTTGATTGCTTTGCGCCAAAAAGGCTTTCTTTACGCAGTTGCACCAGAGAGGCGCTACTCTACTACCATCATACCGACACAACGTTTCACGAAACCTTTCATCTAAATTGTTTGAGTGGCAGCCACTGGGACAAAGTTAATGATGCTGCCAAACAGCGAAGCAGAGTTTTAAATGGGCTTGAAACGTGGCACGAGTCCCCTGACACCTAGGAGATGCCTTTGAGCTTCATACGTCCACGCCAAAACTGACTGGCACCTAAAGCAATTCACTGCCACGTCGTCAAGTCTCGTTTTCTAAATATCCAGTGGGATTTCACCGGATATGATCTTAGGTTAAACATGAATGACGAACTCCGCGTAGAGTTGCGTCAAGGTCCATAGCAACGTTATATAAGCAACCACACTCAGAATCATAGACGTTAGCCAGGAGGGTCCAGGGGGCCAAGCTCCCCCAAATTTTTAGAATATCTAATCATGTTGTGCTTTGAGAGGCGGTATCCCAAACAAAATACTGTTGCTAGCCTGAAATCAAAAATCCCCCCCAAAGTTTTGGGTTGGCTACGCCACTGCTCCGAATGAAGTTTTAAAGGAATTATGGCAATGTCTCCATACCTACTGCAAAATGCCTAACATATTAAACAAAAGATACGTTTAATCAAGACAGCACTTGGCCAGATTAGCACGATTTTGTCAAACAAAATCGCCTACCGATCACATAGCAGCGTCAGGACCGAAAACCCGGCACTGCTGCCTTCCCTTGTCTCCACTTCTCAACTCTTTCACATGTTTTCCTTAAATTATCAAGAAATTCCGCTGTCAAGAAATAGCGCGTAATATTAGAACCACCAAGACAAGAAGTGTGGTGAAATAGTGCAACAGTGAAGCTCGAAAACATCTTTTTCAAGTCACAACACAGCACAACGCAAAAGTAACGAGATTACAGCCCAACCACATGTTTATGATGGGTCGAGAACATCCATAAGTATAACCGCACCGTACATTTACGCCAGATTGCAAATATAACTGTCCAAAGTTCCCATTACGCTTTGCCTGAGGCACAGAGTCACAAATGGAACATCGACACTATTCCAATTATGATTAGAATTACAAATAATTTCATTTTGTTATGATTTAATGAGTCGGCGTCATCAGTAAACCGCTTTAAAATAACGCTTTCCTTTTCAAAAAAAGTAATTTGCGTGAGCACCCTCCGCTATGCAGTTCCTTGCAGTTGTAGAAAAACAACCGGGCAAAGCAAACAATTTCTTTCCGTCTGGTTCGTGATCATTTTGTGTCCAGCGTAACATGAAGCATGCTGACACCACGAATTTCTGCACATCAAAATATGTCAATCAAGTTCCACAGTTGGGAGTTGTTGTTGTGAAAATTTCTTAGGTCACGTGTCGCTGTCTATAAATTACCGGCGAATAAAAATTTTTGGCTTTGACCTTTCGACAAAGCTTAAAAATACTTGCAACATACGCCATTAGTTGCACTTGGCTCAGATCAAAGATGTCCGACATAAAGATTACCTCAAAATCGGCTACTTCATCTGATGCTTTAGATCTGCTGCTGTATATTCACTGCTAATTAGCTGTACTTGCCGCCAAACACAGATGTACAATGACCTGATTCAGTGTGTAATACGTGACACAGGAAACGGTCAACACTTCACATCCTTCTCGGATCTTATTCACCAAGTGGTAAATGGAAAAGAACAACCTCCCTGGGCTAAGTCTATCAATAAAATTTCCTCAAAAAAGTCAATGAAACCGCGAACTAATGCGCATCAGAGATATTTTATGTAACTGCTCTCCACATATGAGGTAAGCAAGGTCTACAGCAGCGATCGGCAAACTTTCGTTATGATGGCCCAAGCCGTCCTTTAAGTCGCAATTAACGGCTCATGCTTATTTTTGCGGGTCAATTTCAAACGTATGCTGTATAGCTGTATTCAGTTACCTGTGACATAGCAATGCTATGTTTATGTGATAAACTATATAATGACAAAAACAATGCTTTGTTAGCGTCAAACAATCAATGTTCCATCTAACTGTTACAGTAGCCAGTGGTGTACGATCTTGGGGTAAAGTGGGTGCAAGCCCACCCCCAAAGTTTTGATTTGTCAAAAATTTGGGCAAAGAAGCTTCAACATTTCTAACAATATTAATGAAATTACTTCCTCGTTATTGAGTGTACAAATAAAAGTTTATTGTGTAGAAAACACACCAAAATACACATAAAATCAACAAACTGTTTTTAGTAACTTCGTATATTAGTTTGTGAGAGTTGATGAGTAACTGATTCACTTGAAAGTTTGGCCAAAGAAGGCATTTCATCTATGTGCTTTGTTAATTGTATTCTGAGGGAATCGAGTATACTGCAAGGTACCTACTTCATATCAATAGAATCTATGCCAGGCAAGTACTACACAGAAAAAGCTTTCGTTTTTAATTTCAGTTACCGTGTTTGGATGAACACATTTTGCCATACAGTTTGTTGCATATATGTGCAGTTGAACGGATAATGTTGTGAGACTCGTGGCTTAAGTCATAAAATATAAGTAATGTGATACATGCCACATATCACATGCATTTCTTCAGCAAAGGAACAGCTTCAGCCCTCCTTCAGCTAGATCTGAGGTTCCTTGATGACAGCAACAGTTGGAATGTGAATGGAAAACCTCAGCACTGTGAGGAAGATGTTCAAGAATACTGAACTAGCTGGCTTCTGATTTTGTTCTTGCACAGCCTAGCGTACTTTTTTCAGCTGGCTTAGTAGGAACCAAATTTCAAGCAACAAATTTTATTTTTCAAGTCTATGGCAATATGGTGTTCAAGACAAATATAATGTACCAACGTGAGCTACAGAAAATTTGTATGGAGAAAGTTTGTCGCATAAAAGTTTTTCGAGCAAATTTAGGGAAATTAGGGCAAAATATCCTTTGCATCCCCCCAAAATTCCCTGCTCCTACACCTATGACAGTAGCCAATTCTACAGTATTGATGCAGACAACAGCAGTGAACTAACGCAGGCATAAGGGCGTTGTTTCATTATGCTTTGAGTTGGTGATTACATCAAAAGAAGTGTTCCAACCAAGGCTGTCGTGTTGAGAAAAAAGTGTGGGAGCGCACCCAAAAAACGAGTCATTATCAAGAGCACTTCAAAATCTTTTTTTTAAAAATACGTTGACTATCTGTGCGAAAGACTTGAACCTCTGTGCACGTGGATTGAGACGCAGCCACGCATCTATGAAGGTCTTGAAGGTGAATCACAACAGATATTTGCAGCAAGTTTGCAAGAAGGACGTTGGTGCCACAAATACTTCGCCTTCGAGGAAGTAACTGATTCAATGGTAAGGCAAAAACAAAGACCAATAAACCCAATAACGCCCTGCATCCTGCTTCGCAGTATACTTAAAACTTCACGTCTCGTAAAAGTAAGAATGGCGTAACATAGTAACCCTGTGGCCCAACCCAAGCGGCTTAGATGCAATAGCCATTGGACTACGGATTAGAACATCTCGCTTCCAAGGTTAAGGATTATAGTAACTGCAACCTGGCTGAGTGATTTCATTTAACGACCTAGCAGCATCTGTCAACCGAAACCCGTGGCGTAATATACATCATGACGAAAACCACATATGAAGGCAGAATCGAAGTAATGAAGGCCAACTCATCTACTAATAAGGTTTGAAAACAATATAACTAGTGAATACGGTGAAGATTTGCTCTTGAAAAAGATGTTCTAAAAATTGCGCATGGGTTGCCGAGCAAAACGTTTGAATGCTATGTTTATGTCATAAAGTCGGAATTAGCGATTCTTCGCACAGCAAACCTATATTAACAGCGTCAAGGACGTTTCGTTCGTAAATATAACTCATAAAACGACCAGAATTGAGGAAAGACATAACGGACGAAGCTGGATATGAAAAAGTTGCATTGTTGGTTAATGTTGGTTTTAACAAGGTGTCATACCCACAATACAGTAACGTACGAATACTTCCAATCCAACTCAAAACTTTTTCGAGCGCACGTTTTAGAACTGATTTTATGCTGATGGCGGAGACTCACCCTTTTTCATCGTTAATAACATAAATACGACCACGACGAATTTGCAAAACCTGAGCAATTTTTCAAGACTCGATTGGGACTTTTTTTATTTTTATTTTTTGCTATGCACTGAGGATGATAACAGTAGTTATCGACACGTTTGCAAGATGTCAGTTGTATCGATTGCGATTCGAAGTAAATCTTCTACCGCGTCAGAACGCTCTAGCGCAGTCTGCCAACTAAACCTCGTGCATTAACTTGACTCTTCACTGGGCTAATCCGAGAAGATGTGGGATGATCTGAGTACTCCAATGCTGCAAATGTTTTTGCACAGCAGTGAAACAAATGAACTTAACAAAAGTTTAAAACCGAAAACGTTACTCGTGATAAACATCCGCAAAGATGATCCCCGAAGTTGAGATGAAACATGCCCCACAAAACGANCTGTTTTTAAGTCAGATGGCCAGTTCCAGTGCTGATGCTTGCGTTGCGGCAGTCTGTTATTTGCGATGTAAAAAGATATCGAAACGGAGAATGAAAGCTTTGTTTTTTACACGAAACCACGGGGGGCTTAGGAAAAGGAGGTAGACCACCTTCGGCATATCTGTGGTGTTAACTCTTGATCACGAAACGGCGCGGACTCACCTCGGGGTTCAGCAAGAGCCGATGCTTTCGACGTTTCTTCTTTACGCCAGTCGGCATATCGAAAGGAGCAGCACTTAACGCAAACACGGTAACAAATGAAAATTTAATGATTGCTTGAAGAACGTTCGTCTTCAGCCGCACAGCTACCACAATCAATCAGCCTGCCTTCCTCAAATGTCAACTTCCAAGCGCAATTTCGGCTCAAATTTTGCTGCTCATTTACAACCCACGAAAAAATCAATCGAACTGTTCTCCTGCTTCTAAATTTTGACTAATTATCATAAAAACTTTTTGTTTTTCGGTAATAGTCACAGTTGAGCGGAAAAAGCAATGGGAAAGAGGGAGAATTCGCGTAAGTATTTTATTTATTGCGTATTGTGAACAACAACTTGTATGATGAAAGTGGAATTGCTTTCCTTTTTATTCACACTGGAACATATTTCCTCCTATAATTCTCAACATTTGTCCTTCAATACTTGCATTTCGTTAAAAAATGGCACGCGCTTTAATATACTCGTATATTAGAGCAGTGGTGCGCAACCTGCAGCCGCTTGCGGTCTGCGATGAAAATTTATGCGGCTGTGCACTAGTAATTTAAAATATAAGTTATGACGGCCGTGCATTAAAACTCTATGTCTACTGTATGAGGATACTTAGCAGAAAGACAGCCAGGCAGACGTGTGGAAGCAGGCTATGTTCAGTGTGTGGAAGTACAACAGAAACGATGCAAAAATTTAATATATCTTGAACTCACTGGCGTCGGCAATTCATAAAAATAAAAGTAATGCGGCCGGCAAAGGTTGTGCACCCCTGATTTAGGGCCTTGCAGTTCTGCTTACACCGCTAAACGATGCTCAATCAATCCACCAAACGAGGAGTCTTCTTTAAATACCACGAATTCAAACATCATTACGAAACAACTTAAAAAAGTATCGAAGCCTAGGTTTGCTTTACTTTTGATGCACCGTAAAAAAGCAAGCAACTACCGGGGGCAGAGGTATGTGACAGTGACTGAAACAACAAAAGTACATTCTCAGCTGAAAATTCATGTCAAACAAATCCTAGACCCTTCAGAAAATCGCTGATCACACCATTCTTTTTCGACTTTGCATTTGCCTTTGACCTTTGAACATCATGCGCTCCGGCACAACCGCTGACAACTGAATTGATTTAAATGCAACATTCTTGGCCGTTTACCCAAACTTTAGCCAGTCAAAATTGCTTTAGTCTGATCGAAAATAACTGTAAACTCCTCGCAAGTTTTCGAAGACTTCGGTCATGTTTGCTTCAAGAGCGCGTAGCAGTTTCGAAACAAAAAGCCATCATTCACAGATCATTTAGAAATATGTGCAGTCGAGGCAACTGATGCATCTAAAAACTTTAGTTAACGCTGCCAAAAGCTGATCGCCGCGCCCCCACTGCAATACGGAACTATACAAGCCAACAAGCCAAGCGAAAACAAAAAACGAAAGGCGATACGGACATCTCAATCGCAAGTCAGCTGAGGCATTGTAGACATGACCAACAATGATCACAAAGAAGCAAAGCTTCTCAATAGAGTCACAAGAGTAAACGCACCTGGAAAAAATTAGCTACCTTTTGACGAAAGGTTTATAGCTCAATATTTTTTGAAACCTACACTTGGAAAAACGATATCTGCAGTCCAAATGTCAAACGAAACGATCCGGGACTCGCAACGGAGCCACTGTACAAGTTGCCGAGCCTGATTTAGAGACGGCCGAGCTGTACAACCCTGCGACATCAATAACTGATTATATTTGTCGTTTCTAACGAAACAAACTGTATAAGCAGTAATAAGCATGGAAAAAGCCGCAAACAACTGGTAAACGTCTCGCCGAAAATCGCGGATCGATTACAGTACCTGGCACACGTGATTCACTACTTGTTGTGTGGCAGCAACCCGGAAGCAACCTGGCGGTAGAAGATCAAATCAATACAAAGAGCTGTTCCAAAACCCTAGCTCCGCACGGTTAAAATCGGCGTAACGATAAAATCACCGACTTGGCCCTGATTCAAACTACGACGCAAGTCGTCGGAACTTAATTGCGCGACTTTCGAAACGACTTCGGTTTCACTACGGCTAGTGGCGAACCGCGATAATTTGACAGCAATAATACAATTAAAATCAAAGCTATAGCAAGACACGCATTGCCGGAAGGCGCATTGTTTTAATTCAACCGTTTATAGACCAGCACAACTTGGCGCACGTATCAGCTACCAGGACACAAATCGGTGTTCCGTACCATGTCAGCATTATGCGGCCCTGAATGAGGCATGGGCAAATTACGGCTGTAATCCGGCCCGCTTCGCTGAACTTGTTCAAATTATATTCATAAACCCAATCGTACTCTCTTACATCTCATTTAGATTAGTTTGCGCAAAACTACGTGCATTCGACGCTATGCATGAAACTACCAGCGAGCTAAAATGTAAATAAAAATTATGACCGATCCATCAGTTGCGGGCGAATGACATTTCTTCGCAAGCGCCTCGAACCCACAAGTTTCTAAGTGGCAAAATTGCAAGGAAGCGGCGCTGCGCCTTGTTATTAGGGCGAGTCGACAACAATACGATTAGCACAACAATCGATTTCATCTTCAAACGCAATTGCAAATCTAACAAAAATAACCTTGCGATTGATTCTGACGTCACTGCGTGGCATTAACGGTACGTGAGCGGGAATGGCGGAGGGTCGGGATTTAAACAGTTGCCAACAGTTTAAAGCTGGATTAAAATCCGTTTTTGTTGCAGCTGGATGAAAACGATTGTGGCCACATTCAGACACTACACCAGCACGGTGATATGTGCGGGCACGGGCAAGTTCGTTCGCTTTCGTCTTTCACACATGCAGAATAGTTTTGCTTGATAACAATACTCAGCCGACTGTGCGCGTTGATCACCAGGGGAATAGCACCAATATACGTGTGTATTGGCAACAATGATACGCGATCACAAGCAAACAGCGAACCGCATTTGGAGAGTTTTGTACCTTCCGTGCAAAAAGTGGCACTGACTTCAACTGACTTTATCCAAAATTTATTATGTACATTTTCCTTGACAGGAAAGCGTCCTAAAAAAGCACACTGGAAATAGCTTCATGCCGAAACTTTTCTTGTGGTTATTTCTATGTACAGGTCCAAAACACGGATATCCGATTTTGGAGTATGCCACTTAGGCCAGCGGTTCTGAAAGTGGAATCCGCGAAGCAATTTCAAGGGACTGCGTGACTGCTGACGTGGTGTGAATGTACATTTCATATGCAGCGTTGCATTTGTACCAACACGGCGCAAAACTGCTTTGTTACATCCTGCTTTTTTTCGCTGAGATATTTTGGTCATTGAAATGTTTCGGTCATTTGTCTCACAGTTGTATTAAAACTCGCCGTAACGGCGTTTTTAGCCTATATTTTCAGACATTCTGGCCGAAATGACTTAATTTTTTTCGGTCATTTCAACATCATTTCGGTCTATGACCGAAAAAAAACAGGTTACATCACAAGTAACAAAGCATTGGTCGCTGCTTTCTGCTGAATTGCAATCGCATAAAATTTTGATGTTACGCAAGGACCACCAGGTAAGTGCACGCAGAGACGACGAATATGATGCGCGTGATTCACAAATCATAATAGTCAGCTGTGTTGGATGTTAGAATTCGTATCTCATATGCGGATTATGGATATTTGTGAAAGTTCTCATCCACTTTCAACCACCAACAAGTGAGTGACAGCATTTTCTACACTTACACTACTCGCTACCAAAACAAAATTGGGAAACAGACTGGACTTGACAAACCGGTGTTATGAGAGTTGCAATGTCCAAAATGGAACCCAAAGGTAGAACTGGTGGAAGCCAAACAGGTGCACCAACCCACTGGATTGGGCTCATTACGTACACTAAATATTGAATAAATATTACGCGTAAAAGACCGTTTTTGGTGGTGTCTTAAGTTTGATTGTGGAACGAGAGACAATGGAAAAAGTTGCAAGAGGATGCAACATTTTTTGAGAATCACTGTTTTAGGCAACCTTTAGCTCTTCAAGCAGCACTTTGCAAGTGGAGTACCGGAACCCTGAAATGGTGAGGTGAGGACGACGTTGTCGAAAGGCATTTATTTTTTTAATAATGCAGTTGATTAAGTTTCAACACAAGTATTTAAGTTGTTTAGGAAGTGAACATTGATGGAGCGCAAGTGCCATTTTTCAAATTTTGGGTATGGTGCGACTCGACAGAGATTCGAACCCAACCTACTAGCACTTATGGCGTGCGCTCTATCCCCTAGCATTCTTCATCGACAGTCGGCCGCAAACTAGAATTCAAATTTATCAACTGTCATTATACCAAGGTTGCCAGGTTGGCGTTTTTAAGGCCAAATTCCAGAAATTTGGCCTTTTTTGAAGTTCTTGGGCATGAAAAAATGGTGTTTGGCATGTACGTCATAGTTTGGCATTTTTTAGCCTTTTTTGATGGTGTTGGCATGAAAAAACATTGTTTGGCATTTTTTTAAAACTTCTGGCTCAGTTACTTCTGTCGGCTTGGAATTATATAACTTTTTCCCAGGACAAAGGTCCTCTGTTTTCTGCCACGGTCCCGTTCTCGACGACACAAGCGGCTTTGCCGTCTGAGTGACGTCACAGGGCAAAAGACAATACTTTTTTGGGCAAGACTTCGAAAACTGCGGCAGTTTCAAGCAGTGTAGACTGGGTGGTTTCGGAAAATAAACATAAAAGTCTATGTAAATCAGGTTAGCTGTTACGCTGCACAGTATTTAAGTTTCTTTTAAAAAAAGATCTAGTGTACAGTGTGTGTTGTTATTTGCAGATTATTGGTATTCTTCATGCTTGTGTGTATGTAAAAGTGTATATCAATGCAGCCATAAGCAATATTTTAATATAAGCACATAACAACGGTGCTGCCAGATTTTCATATAAGTTTAAACCATGATAAAACCAATTTAGTACATCTCCCCGGTTAAAAGCAGTTAAGTCAATGTGAATGTAGCAGATTTTGATATAAATCAATGTATACCAGAACAGCCAAATTTGGTAGATTTTCTTTTTGTAGCAGATATTTTG
>JGI24159J19872_10005439_pt1 | contig 16480 bp, 7 predicted proteins | sample Ectturendosymbi4_FD_19872 | JGI IMG/M metagenome (IMG submission 19872) | reverse complement strand
CACGATGGGTGTAAGCAAGGAATCGATCAGCAAATTTTTAATAGGAAATCGATTTCACGTAAAATTACGCATCCTCAGTCCTTATCCAAAGTCAGGTAATGGTCATGTCGCTTTTCCTGCTATTTGTAGAAATATAATGCTGCTTTCAGACAATTTATCATCTTGCATGTGAGAATGGGTCATTCAAAAACATTACATTTGCCAGCTAATGCAAAGATTCGTTGTACATAACAGTCAAGACGCCAGATTCAACATTTTTCAGAACTACAGAACTAGGCCATCAAGTAGTTCTGTACAGACGAAAATACAGTAGCTGTAATTCAACTTGGAGAATAATGTAGTAAAAAGCGGTTCATCGTATATTTCAAGTAACATCACTTAACATTTTTGACTACAGGTTGCGTGCACCCTAACAAGGCATCACTGTGGGAATACAAAGTTGCAATGATTCTACAAGAATGTGCAAATGCTACAAAAGTAACAAGAATACTAAAGTAAATGCAAATAGATAAACAGTTGGTCTGTTTAGCCGTTGTGCTAGCGGTCTTTAAAATGTGCGCTGTAGCGTCAATTGCTGTCACAGGTTCGAGATCAGTGTCCTGAAATAGAACGCGCATTCTACTGCGAGTCGACGCGTTTGCTTATCTTGTTGTCTGTCAGAAAAGGTTTACGCAGTCGAGCCTTTTCAAAGTTGCGAGTAAGGTTGTTGCTACTAGATTTTTATGCCTATGTTGATTGTCACCAGGAATTGTTTACTTGGCATAGACGCAGGCTACCGTAATTGTAGTGGGATTTAGCAAATTGCACTGTACTCATATCAACCGCTGAAAGGTTAACAACCACAGTAATGTCCTTCAATGACCTTTCCTCAGAATGAAAACTGTCGACAAGCATTCTTACTTCTGACACAACATCTGTAACAAGTACATGATCCGTGGTAACTACTGCATTAAATAGAAAACATCATAATTCGAAGAACAGAGAGAAGCTTGAACTTCTTACGGAACATATTTGCAGTCCTGCCAGAGTGTTTTTTATTTTTATTAGCATTTTTTGGGATTGATTACATTTGAAATTATGTTCCTCTGACCAGACTAAATGCTTGCTAAAAAATAAAAAATTTGCTAAAAATTCGATTCCTTGCCTACCCCCATTGTGGAAAGAGTTTACTTAAACAGATTTAATTGATCCAGTTAACCCAACAACAAAACAATGATACAAAAATAAATGTTAAGAGGAAGTTTATAGCCTGCATCACACCTTCGCGATGCCCTTGGAAGAAATGTGTTGAATACCAATTAGTATCCAAATTAGCTGTAAGACTCTGCTGTCTACCCTGATCCAAATCCGGTTGCAAATTGCATTATTCGGTAGGATTGTAATCTGAACCAGGTTGTGTGCAGACCACGTAGTTTATCAATAACTCGCGGTTTTTTTGCTACAGTCAGGATCGACCATGCATCCTATTGCAGTGATAAAACATTGTTTCGAAACAAATACACCGAACGTTCACTATACGCTTTGATGATCCTTCTTGTTATTTGCCATCATCGTACGTAGGACTTTCAACCACTAACGTTTATTTTGTTTGATGATAAGTTTCATATTTATTAAAGAAGTACATTTCACAGACTGGCTATTTACAAACCACCACGCAGTTTGTGTTCAGGTACAGTTTATTTTGCAGCAGTCACGTGATTTTCTTATTTTTGTAAGAATGCCTGGGTGATTCAATACTGCCGAAAGTTTCGCGTTGATAGATTGATTCGTTCATATCACGTGTTTGGTGCGATTTTGATTCCCTTTCTTTTTCCACTTGATTTCGAATGTGTGAACGAGTAGTGGTTTCTTCCAGCAGTGAAGTTCCTTTCTTTTTCTGCCTAGCTAGATTAAGTTAATTCAAAATTAAATGAACCCGTTACTTTTCCGTGCTAATGGTTGAGAGAATTATGCATCTTCCGACACATCGATTTTATTTTAAGTGAGGTTTGGCACTCACGAAACTCTTTGGCGCTGTGGAGACATCAATCAAGTTTGACACATGACATTTTACGGAAAACCAAACTTTCGTGCCACTTTCCACAACACACCTTCCAATTTCCAGAAAAAGTTTGCCAACGTCAGTCCGGGGTGACCCGCAGCAGAGTGTGGATGCAGGCATTAAAGTGTGCAGGTAAGGGGTGACGAGTTCGATTTTTCCTGATTAGAGTTGGGTACATTTTCCTTTCCATTTTTAAATGGGTAGATCCAATTAATTTAACAACTTATGTTTTAAAAAAAGCAATGTACTTTCATACTTTACTTACAAAAAGATGGAAAATGTGCGTAGAAAGACATGTCATTACATATATCAAAAACTGCACGTGAAGGTGACTCGACTGATATACTGTATTCCAGTGTGCACTGTCCGTGAATATACGTACTTTTCTGTGTCCTCAACTGAGCTACTGCACCAGTGTCAAGTTCTTTCGTCGATTAGCTTCACCTTACTTTTTGCTGCATAGCTATTTTACGCAGCGATTACATTACTTAGATCATGCATGGGCAAAATACGGCCTGTTAAAGCTCCGGTCCGCTGAACTTGTCTAAACTATATCTTAACAAATCCAATTTAATTTTTTGCATCTCATTTATATTAGTTTAATCCGCCTGTCCATGATCGGCCCGCTGTCTAATTTTAGAATCCAGTGCGGTCGGCGAGCCCAAAAGTTTTACCACCCCTGGATTAGCTCACACCCGCTTCTATATGTGAATGTTTGCATTCCGGGTCCTTTTTCGCACTGTTGGTGAACTTGTCTCTGCAGAACAATATTTCATCAGGTTTCCTTCTGATGTTCGTGCGTTTAACATATTATATTTATCATTTGTTATAGAGAGTTTCTAAAATCAAGTTGTTTTTATACTTGAGCAATAAATAACGTAATTCACGGTTTCGTGAAAATGTTCTGCCGTCTTTGCATCGATTTTCTTGTTGGTGTAAAAGTCCAAAGATTGAAGCTTCTAACATAAGTACCATGGCAGATATAAAACCACTTCACGCCATGAGCTTACGAGTATGTCCACCTTTAAACTGNCAGTCCTATAAATATAAAGGTAGCGGACACCGAGAACGAAACATCCAACTCCTGCTGTGACCATATGGCATNAAATTTTCTTTTGGCTCACACAAACCATCATGTTTTACGTAACAGGCTAGCAACAAACAAGTGTTACATTGCTATTTCTTGCAGTTTTATCTGCAACAGAGGTTCGTAGGAGTGGATCTGTTTTGCTATTGACCATCCAAGGTTTTGTGTGATGACCAGTTTTGCCTGGAAAATACGAGATTCTATTGTAAAATGTAGCCTTACCTCAACAGAGTCATACGAAGGGAAATTCCTGAAATCTTCACATTTTCCATAATTTCCGAAAGGTCCATCTTGCAAACGCTCACTCCATTCACTGCAACCAACACGTCACCCTGCATCACGTTGGCTTGAGCAGCTTTACCTCCTGGGGTAACCTGAAAATGTTTTACAGGTTACAACATTCTGCATTGACAAACTATCACTGTACTCCATTAAAAGGTTTCTGCTTTACAATAGCGGTGTAAACGAAAGTAAACGAAAATATTTGTTATTCGTGTTCATGGATTACGCTTCGATTAGAAAATGTAATTTGCTAAAACAGAGTTTTCTGGTGATATTTAAGCTGATCAGTTTTTTTCAGTGTTCTTACAAAAATATGACCAGGCTAACAAGGTTCACTCGCTAAACTGCTTAAGTTGTCGGGTTTCTTATTTTGCGAAAACAAAGCCATGTCTGCTTGAAGCTCTGCTTCGTGTCACTTACTGAGGTAGTCAGTACACCAATAAAACTGCAGCCAATATTTGCAAACTAGACAACTAATCTGTGCATCTTAAAATTCATCAAAAATCTTCATTAAACTTCAAGCAACTGTGGTTTATTGGTCAGTTTTGTACAAATCATCAAAAAGCGGAAAACATGTAGGCAGGGCTCAAAAAATCACACGTTCTTACAGTAACCACATCACGGTAAAATAGTCAAGTTCTCTATGCAGAAAGATTGACGATTTACCTCTAGTATGTTTGCAAATTCATTTGTATTGTGATGCAGGAAAAACGAATCAGCTATGCTTGATAATTCTGGTCCTCTTTATAAACAGGATAGGTTTTCACAAACACATATTTAGTCAAATGTGGTGGAGCACGGCGACAACACAACAAGCTCCATCTTGCATAAACCACATGACCCACACGCGAAAGAGTGCAGGTTTCGACATCCAGTATTTGTCATTCCGTAGCCGATGCATTTGTCGATTCACAAAGATCAGGTTTGCCGTTTCGGTTCACATTACGCACAGCAAACAGCGACAAAGCTAAATTGCAGATTAGTCTGGTAACTTCGTGCGGCAACATAAGGTCCGAATCATTGAATTAATTTGAAACAGCAAGTTAAGCGGATTTCTCTACGATATGCCTCTACTTAGTGGCAGGCATTCGCTTTCAGACAAATTTTCACTTGTGACCAAGTCAAAACCACAATTGGACATTTCCTTATTTTTTGGTAAAAAATTTCACAGGCCTACATTTTTATTCAGAGGAAAAGTCTATGTATGCAAAATTATTAAAATACAAATCCTTTCGTAAGTGTTACTGTTTAGCAATTAGTGCCATATCTGTGCGAAGGATAGATTTAAGACTCTCCAGCAACGATTTGCCAAAGTGATTTCAACTTCGTTTTTTTTTTCAACTTTGTTTCAACTTTTCAACTTTCAACTTTTTTGTTTCAAATTTTCAGCGTCTATGAAACTTTTGGATAAAGTTGAAATAGGAGTGTCCTTTAAATTAGTTGGAGTCCACTTCGCGCATGTAAGTATAAGTTCAAGGAAATGTTCGAAAAAGAAGAATACACAACATCATTACTCACCCGTGAAATGATTATGGGCTGACCACTTAATCCACCTCCATTTAGCCGAAAACCCCATGGACCTCCACCCGACATAGAAACTTCGAAAGGCATTTTCCGGCTACACCACAACGATTCACAGCCAATGCTTTGTTAACTTAGAAGCAAGAAGAAGAGCATTGCTACGTATTATTCAGATAACTGTTTTCAAACAGAATATCACCGTAAGATACTGCAATAGCAGCTTTCTATCAATACAAGTTCGGGAAGCAAATAATTTGGATTTCTCTTCATAAATAATTATGCTAGGAATTTACCAAAGCAGGATTTCTCTATAACTTTTGACAGCAGATCAGCATAGAGCTAGATTTGTCTTCCATTCTCTTCGCGATGTTCTTCACTGAGAATTGCAAAAATTGTAAACTCCACTGCGTTCAAATGCACCATTATGTGTTTCGTATGGTGTGAATTCCAGCGAAACAACTTCGATCTTTCACTTGAACGAGATACGGCACCAAATCAGTTTCGATCATCATCACGTGCTTATTAATTAGTATGCCACCATTTACCCTTGACCAGACACCAAACGCATTACCANTGACTCGACAATGCAAACAAAGGCATTTTTAACAGATTTTTTCTAAAAAATCTCTTCAATACTATTTNTAATAAATATATGGCTTGAAGTTTCGAACAGAACGCGTGGATGCGAGAAATAAACTTGAAATTAAGAGTTTTTTGTCTAGTCATAGTTGCAAAATTGGATGCTGTGTAAGACATTGAGAAGAGTGAAACTTCGTATAGGTTTGAAAGCCGTACCTCTACGCCACCATCAAACAATCTTTTATGTCGGATGTGGATTTTATTTTATTGACCAACCTCGGAGACAGTCGCTTGTTATATGCTACAGCTTTTGCATGTTACCCATATTCACAATGCACACTTGTCGAAAAAGTCTAAAATTTTGATACTGTAAAGGTGAATCTGTGATGCAAATTTTCTTCTGACAGATTAGGAGTCTACAGAGTTCGAGTAAAGCTGACAAAGATATTACCACCTTCATTGTTTTACAAGCCTAAAGGTTTAGGACATTTTGCTGATTGCTGCTAGCTAAGCTGTCCAAGTATGATCATGCGAATGTAATCAATGCTTTGCAATATTTTTAGACTTTCTATGGCAAATTTTCCGCAATACCTATGCGAAAATGCTGGTCTTCTATAAGCCTGAGTGAAGACGCTCAAGAGATAAAATATATCTTAATTTGAGAAATGACCAGACTTCGATGAAATATTTTTTGGGAATTATCGTTTACACTGCATAACATACATTCCCTGATTTAATTGTTTTCCAACATTAAACAGGTTATGTTTTGGGAAAATGTACGTTTTTACTGCAACAATCATACCAACAGCTTCCTCTAGGAGTCTAGGATATCATTTTCTCGCCTCTTTGTTGTAAGTCAACCTATGACTGTGAAAGCTGCGCTTATTTTCAAATAAAAAGTGTTTTTTTTTATTGTGAGTTCTCCTGTTNATTTCGAAAAGTCGATGTAGAAAATATTTTAATGTTGTAAATATAATTAAGACAAGTGTGNGTAAATCATACAATCCATGAAATTATGTAAAAACGAAAACACTTTTGTAAATTAGCATTTTTAGGTTTGCTCAAGCACGCCGATAGAACCACACAGCCGCTAATGATCCAAAACGGGCAATCGAAAAAATTTGATTGGAAGGAAGTAGAAAACAACATGAATTCTTGGCTTTGGAGATTGATCATGTAACACTGACAGTTATCTCGGTTGCCGCAAGAACCAAGTGCGTGTAGTGAGTAGAGATGTGAGAGAAAAAAGTTGGCCACAGTCAGAAAGCTCTGCACAAATAATTCACTAAAAGGTTATGATTCCCATAAACAATGACAACGCTAAAAATGCACCGTGAAATAAATAGCAAATGGTTTCGCAAACTAGTGTTTTGCTCAATGACATCAAAGACAACACTCAATTTTAAGCTGTCAAAAGTTTGAAGAAGCAAGACCACAGCAATGCATTTGAAAATGTGCATGAACATTTTCCAACAACTTTATCATTTTGAAGTAAACGTTTTAGGAAAAAAACTCTTAGTTGGAATATCTCAGGCATTGCGTGAGTTCAGATCTTCACCGCTGATTGTAGCCTGCCTATTTTACTGGTGATCATGGGCGTCCGCATAAATTCTTCCAGGGGGGGGGCAACGTCGAAAACTTGCTTATGCTTTTCAGATTGCTGACGATGCAATGCAAATGGACGTTCACAAAACGCATTACCCGTTCTACCCCATTAGCCTGTGCTGGTTGCACCTCAACTCTCAACCTTTTGTCTAAAATGCCTTCTACACTTCGGCTATCAGCAATACTTTCTTTTTATAAGCTGCCTAATATCCATTTTTAAGCACGTGCTGCAAATAGTCATAATTTTTAAAAAATAAACGACCAGAACAACACTTGCGGTGAAAAAACAAAAAAAATAGACACTCTCGCAAAACTGCTTCAAGCAATGAGAAGTAGAAATATATGTTGACAAGACTATCGGACAACTCACAAAAGTTGAACACCACGCAGGCAAAAAAAATTGAGCAGATGAATTGCGAAAACTCGGCACAGCAAATACAGCTTTGCACTTACAGTAGTGCTCACTAAGAAGTCAAACTAAACCTTAACGATAAAGACGTATTCCCACAAGTCTGCATAGACGTATTCTAACAAATCACGTATTTTCACACTGGGTGAAAAGAAGCCTGCATAAGAGCCGATTGATTAAGCTATTCACTCGGGCACATTGATCACGGTCTCACACTAACAATGGATTTTTCAAATTTGTGGAAGCACTGTCATAGATTTACTCATGCTTCTTTCCACACAGTATAAAACTATACGTNGCTTATCGCTATCAACAGTTATTGTCTCGCTGCATTACCTGCCAAAATGTCTGTGTTCAACAGTCACATGCAGGGCTCCCATTCAATGATTTCGAAAGAACCCCTACTGCACATCAAAAAACACACATTCGTACAGTAAATACCCAGAAAGCTTGTGTTACGAACAAAAACATGGGTGTGCTTATTTGAATTGAAACGATAATCAAATACAGATTTAATTATAGTTCGTCTTCCAAATTTTCTTCTGCAGCGCAAACATTAACATCTGGATGATCTTTTTGTTGCTCAAGACGTTTTTCATAACGCTGGTAACATACTCTGTTGATCTCTCACTAACGTGCATTCTTGAACAGCAGCGGGATCTTCAATCCAACAAAAAATACAATCCCAATGCCTTCTTCCTCAAATTGAAATTTGTTTTAATTTGTATACATAGGGAAGCATCGAAATTTAAACAGTCAGTCCTAACCCTTGTTTCACCAGTTTCTTCAACTGGCATTAGAAACAATAACATCATATGTATAACCNCAACAATGATCTTATGTGAGGATATCAAACCGATTGAACACGTTCTGCTTCATCCGCTATGCGAACTTTCTGGCCTGATATGTGCATGGAAACACTGTAATATAAAGTTTTCCTTATATTATTGAACACATTGAAGTTGCTGGTGAATATATCACTTCAGAAAAAAAAACAGATTAAACGCGATTTTTCATCATTAAATCTAGACACCCAGCAGGGGCGTAACGAGGGGGCAAGGGCCGCAATACCCCGGGCGCTGAATCACTATGGCGCATTTGTTCTGAAAAATGCATTTGCTTCCGAAAGATCTCAGGTACGAACATGGGGGCGCCAAACTTGCTTNTTGCCCAGAGCGCCATNTAACCTCGTTACGCCCCTGACATCCAGCTCGACTAATAAAGCANATCTGGGTGAAAAAAAACGCAGCGGGAGCCCTGCACCAAAGGCCTTCTACCGTAACTTGAAGGGAACTTTCGAAGATTTATTGCAGTGTTATTGTTGCGCAGTAAAGACCAACAGTAGAACAATCCGCTAGCAAGGTGCGCAACGTGCGCCTGCAGGCAAAGGAGAGGGTACGAGCGAACTGCAATCTCATCATTGCATGGCACCAGAACAGTGAATCTGGCTCTTGTGCAGTGTGATTGTCAGTGTCATATACCGACAAATAAACGGTCATTGCAATAATTAAGTGAATTACTCGGAAATTAGCTGCCAACTTCATGTTTTCAAAAAAATTTTGGTCCTTAGTCTCAATTTCCAGGGGGGGCAAATGCCCATTTTGCTCCCACTGCGGACCCCGTGCTGGTGATATGTAAAACATATTTTATTCTTCTCTAGGAAACCCAATTTGAGCACAATTTTCAAAGCATATTGAAAAAATCTTTCAAACCTTTGAGGTAAAAGAATCAAAATAACAAATGACAAAGGTTGCCTTCCAGTGTATTACGACGCGTGCGGTACACCCTCCCTTACCCTTGTTTTCATCCATCATTAGTTTGGGAACGGCACCTTCTCACTGTAGCTGAAAATTGCACACCCATAAGCTTAATCAAACATGCTATAGTAACTATGCTACCATCAATGAATTGTTGAAATGGAGATATGTATGATGTGACACTAGTCAGTCCGTTCCATAACGGTTCGTCAGCAAGCAGACCAGCGACGCGACATAAATTTCAGCCAACCTCACCCACACAAGCACTTGAACATACAGTACATGCAACACAATCAACACTGTGACGCATTCCGCTGTCTACTTACAGTATCACATCGGACCCTTCTGGAGCTGCACCGCGTTGCTCTGTCACATAGCACCGCGTTCACCGTTAGGCATCACTAACAACTAACCATGGAGGTAACTTCCGCTGCAATTCGAGAAAATCTGTGACCATNCACTGCATCTTCTACATCAAGTCGCTACCCTGAGATGATTCATGGACGGATTACCTGCATCATCCAGTACATTCGACATTGCAGCATCAACTCGTTTCCGTGTAAATATGAAACAACTGAAGGCAGTTGATAGAAACTGCGTTATGTTTTGATTCCCATCAACCCCTCAAGTAAATATCACTTCCACTCCCTTTAAACTCACATGATTTACACGAAGTTCAGGCAAAGTAAATAAATATGCAATTTTCAAATTTTATTTTCAAAAAGAAATGATATTAGAGTAGTCTCAAAAATATGTAAAGCAACGCTTCGGCAAAACATCTATCATCAAGGTTATAGAGATGTGGCAGTCTTTAAGACAAACGCAGACTTCACGCGATACACATGCGTATTAAAATAAACTGCTTATCAAAAGATGCTGAAAGACCCGTCACCCGCAAGATCGCTGCTACCTGAATACGCAGGCGTATCTTTCCATGGTATAGCAGTCACACCTATGACCTTTATTTGCTCTTATGTTACAATCAAGGCGTCTTTCTTGGCTTGCAACTTAGCATCAGCATTTTAAGCCCAGAGAGTTATGAATAAGGGGTTTGAAAATCTAAAACAATACACTGCACACAACTCGAACTTGAATAAAACTCTACATCAACAAAAAATACCCTCACCTGCGCCTCCTTTTACTTAGACTGCATTGTGACACTTTGAGCTATTGCCTTCTGCCTCGCAAAGCAATCCGGCGGTCGTAGGCCTGCATTGACAGGTTGAGAGGTTCAGCTGATGCTACGTGGCAACGCTGGTGATAAGACCTCTGATTGCTGAGGGAAAGGGCTCCGCAGTGTGTGACATTGCAAGACTTAGGTCGATTAGTTGCAGCGCTACGTCATGGCCAGCGCGTAAGTTGACAGGGTATCTGCACTGATCTACCTCGTGGGTCATTGTTTGATGTCGAGCTGTGGAAAGACGACTAAATGAAAGGTCGTTGAGCTGAGAATCATCACCAGCGGAGCATGCTGAGCTCCACAAATACATGCAAACAGCTCAGCGCATATTTCTTGAAACAATGAAAACACGCTGCTTCCGCCAAAAATATGTTCTCTTCATTCCGACGTGCACGGAGCTATGGTATCAAGAAAGAAATAAGAAACCCATTCAAAAGACATACCTTTGATATGTGTGCAAAAACCTGGGGCTTCTATTGACATACAAATTAGTGCAATTTAGTGACACTATCTTGCGGTCAAGGTTTGCAAACTTTGGTAGTTGCTCTGCTTGTTCGTTGGATGAAAGAACATGGAAAACCGCTGATTGCTGTTGTGGCCCATGGTACACGAGAATTGCAAATCGCAGATTTTCTATCTATCAACAGAATTTTTCATCGTATCGGTGAAGTGAAATATACTGTATTTTTGATTTGGCCATTATTTGTATAACCTGCACTTTTATGTCTTGTAATAGCAATCTACTATTTATCAATTACAGCAAACCTGCTTACGCGTCATAAAAAAGGTGCCACCTTACTTGAAATGGATACTTTTTGTGAAAACGTCCTTGCTTACCCTCATACACAGCATACACAAAGTTAGTTTTACAACTTTTCAGTATCAATTTTTTGTACAAAATAGGTAGAAATTGTGATTTCAACAGTACGTATTCCAGGCTTGGGCTTCTCAACTGAGGGGTAGATTTCACCTTCCAAGGGGATAAATTTACTGAATCATAAATTATAGAAAACACAGGCCTGCACAACATACGGCCGGCGAAAGCTTTTCTTGCTGCCCGCGAGAACTTTCTCAATTATAGCAAATGTTGCAAAAGCTCGACCTCGAATAATAATTGTCATTCCAGAATTTCTTCCATACTACAACAAAATCTCGACATCGAAATGAACAAGGGCGTGAGCAAGGGGGAGGGTTTGGGGGTTAGCCCCCCTTTAGTTTGATATGTTACAAAAACTTTATTACCTGCGCAAAGGAGATTAGTTGTTTTCGCATACTTTTTGCTTGTTAATTTTTCAATAATTTTGCAAAAATTGTAGTTGTAAATGCTCTGACGTAGTGATGAGTGTGTTTTACTCCCCTGTTTTAGCGCTCAGCCTGATATTTTTGCAGTTATGAACTGCTGTGTCGTAGCGTTGTGTGTATTTTCCTGCGATATCCTAACTTGGAGCCCTGATAGTTTATATTCAGTGCAATAACACATAAAATACGGAGAGTGCGTGTGGAAGAATATGCATATTGTGTCAACAAACTTGGCCAAAACGTTGGTTTGGAAACATCAATATTACGTCAAATTGTGACGTCACAAACAGCGCACGCCAAATACAAATAACCGCCATATGCCACTGAATGGACACCCCATGAACATTTTGTACGCCACTGGAAATGAAATAGACTCTTGCGGCCCGCGGCAAATTTATGTTGATAATTTGGCCCTTCGAGCTTTCTGAACTGTGCAGGCCTGGCAAACATAAATTTTTATAACATTTTACAAACTGCGATGTGCGAGTTGATTAGGCTGTAGTTAGTTACAAGACAAAACACACAAGCAGTAGCGTAGCCAGCCCAAAATTTTGGGCGAGCAGATATTTTTAATTTAAAGAGAGCAACAGTATTTGGTTTGGGAGACCGCGTCTCGAAGCACAAAACGACAAGATATGCTAGAAAGTTGGGTGGACCGTGGCTACGCCTATGCACACACGTACATCCATTGTTTTGTTCATATTGGTGAGAAGATCCACGTCATGTTATGCATCACAGTAGCGCCATTTTTCTTATTCTTTTCGCAGCATGCTAGACTGGACAGTGGACAAACACCACAGTGAAGGTCTTTTGTGAATGAATTAGTATTCATGAGTTAGCAAATGCAGGTTGCAATATTTTCAGTTATTTTGTGGGAGAAGGGAGCTTATAGAATCATACGTGGACTTCGGGTTCGATTTATCCATAGCAGATGATGTTCAAAAACCTCAACGTATCTTTTTCTCCAAGTGCTTAGTAATGCTTAGATCAGGACTTCCCCAACTTTTCACGATCTCGTACCACTTGAGCAACCCGTATTGTCAACGCGAACCCCTTCTTCCAGAACAAATAATTTGATCGAATCTTAGTTTATTCAGAAGAATAATATACATTAAAATAACAGCAAAAAAACACAACTACATTTAATGGGATTTTTGTTTTTGTTTACTTTCCATCAATTGGTCGATACGTGGCGTAAATTTGCTGACAGCGCATCGAAAGTCATAATGTTACGATACCATAGGAATAGCAGGCTACAGGAAANTTTATTTATTAAGAAACAAAGCCCGATGCGTAAAATAGAAAGCTGTGAATCCTGTTTTTTGTGAAAAAATGGAAATTACTCGCGTACCACCTTGACGACCTTCGCGTACCACTAGTGGTACGCGTATCACAGGTTGGGAACCCCTGGCTTAGATGATTATGAAGCCGTAAATTTTAAAATCTAATTTCACTTCACGCCATCTCACACGTGTACATGATAATCATGTGTCATTGCTGGTCAAACGCGCTTGATTTCGTGCTGCAGGAACTCTGCCTATATTAGTGTATGTGTCTGAAGACACATCAGGATTGGAAGCATCCTACGACGTTGCTTTTAGAGGAGCAAAAAATACGAAACCGCATGCAATCGGTGAATGACTTATCAAACCGTACCCTATGGATATGGTGGAATTGGTTTGTGGAAGGGAACAAAAGAAACTTAAGAAAATTTCTTTACCAAACGATACAGTACGTTGTCGTTTTATAAGTGATATGCCCCTTGATATTTTAGATCAGGTAACAGACCAAATTCGAGCTAATACGGCAAGAGTCAGCCTTCAGCTAGCTGAGTGAACTGACGTGTCGAACTGCATGCATTTGTTGGTTTTCTGTCGACATGTACTAGTAAGTGAGTTGAAAGAAGAGTTCTTGATGTACGGAAGTCAAGAGACGACAAGCAAAACGATTGATGTTCTGGAAAAAATGTATGATTTCTTTCATAAAGTTATCTCTCTTGGAATCACGTTGGCTCACTTTGCACAGGCGACGACCCTTCTGTGCTCGGTGCTAAGTTAGGTTTTACAACTCTGGCGGAAAAACGGGGACCTCACGTCGTTTCTACCCATTGTGTCCTTCAACGACATGCATTGACAAGGGAAACCTTTCCAAAATACTTGAAAACAGTTTTGAAGCACGTAACAGAATGTGGGAATTTTATCAGGGCAAATACAGGAAACTAGTGTTACCGTTATTAAAACGTACGTGATAAAATTCAGGGCTTTCAGAGAAAATTTGATTCGTGCAGTAGGAGAGTGCAAAAAGAAATTTACGCAAAATTTTCCAACATTTGATGACTGGAAAGTCAGTAAAAGCCACAGCGAGATTTCCGAACTCAGCGTTGAGACCTAGCCGCCTTGAAGCAGTTTTTAATGAAGCAATTTTTAACAATACAGCTCCTTGAATAACCCATCCCTTTAAACCCAAGCTAGAAAGTACTGCTTGCGATGATCTGTACAAAGATTAATTGATTGATTGTTGTCAATGTTAAAACAATGCTTTATTCCAAATACATACCCTGCAATGGTGACATTTGTATATTTTGGTGTGGATTGGGCGAAGAGTTTCCTACGCTGTCTCAGCGCGCATTAAAAATTATTATAGCCAGGCCCAGGGGTGTATAGTGGGACGGGAACGCGTAGGAACGCCGTTACTACACTGCAGATTGACTCAGGCGTACTGAACTCACCGTACAAGACCCAGACATACTAGAAGCATGGTGTGTGTATTTTTATTGGGCGCCGTTCATAAAAAAGTGTATTGGACATATTTAGCACTAAAACTAACGCAGTCATATTTAGCGAAATCTGCACACCTTTCGCTAAATCTGCGCAGATTTACCTAAATCGGCGCAGATTTAGTTAAATCGGACACATTTAGCTAAATCTGCGCGTATTTCACTAAATCTGCGCAAATTTAGTTAAATCTGTTAGCAACAGGCATTGTTGCTGTCATTATAGTTCACGTAGGTGAAGCAGGTGGTCTCACAAGCAGGAGGTCTCAAAGGCACTGCCCCCGAATGCCCCCCCTAGCTACGGGCCTGCGTGATGACATAGCTAGACTGTGACGTTTATCCATGACCACGTGGTTTTCCCGGGAAGCTGGAACGAACTTGGCAAGCTTTGACCTGCAAGAGTGTAGCAGAACACAAGCAGTAAGTAGATGACTGACATAGCAGTATGACTGAAGGTCCGTGAACAAAAATATTTGCAGTCGGGGACCGCAGAAGTAGGAAAAGGTTGGGAACCATTGCTCTAGCTCAGTGGTTCTCAATGATTTTGGACCTATGAACCATTTTTTCAAAAAAATATCCGTTGGACCACTTTGTTATGCTGACACCTCATGAACAACTAGCCTAGTCTTACTTAATTTATTGTACAGTTAAGGTTACAATTTTCAGGAACGTTTTATCAAGGATTTATGGAACTCTCTGTGACCACTGGAAATTCTAGATGGACCACCGGTAGTCCAGTTGGACCACGTTGAGAATCACTGCTCTAGTTTGACTTTTTTTGTAAGCTAATGTAGCAATCATGTTTTTATCGTCAATGGTTATTTATTGTATTGGAGTCTGCTACATAACGTATTTTTTCCACATTGATTTTCAAGCAGTTAGCTGGAGGAAAGCGAGAATTTATACCGAAAAGAAGTGAATGATCTGTATGTTTATTTTAACGTTACAATTTTTCAGTTCAGATTTATGGCTATAATCCTCTTATACTTTTGTAAGGCGAATTCCACTATCAGACAATACAAGTAAATGTAAGATGCCTTCTTTTTCAGATTGGTTGAAACAACTTTTTGGCAAGCTGAATAAATCTCAGTCGTGTATTCAGCTCGATGAAACAACAGATATTTTAGACGAGGTGCTGCTGATTGTATATTGTAGGATTGCCGATGAGGAAACAAAAACCATTGTCGAGCGTTACTTTTGCTGTCTAAAAGTTGGAGTTTGCGCAACTGTTCAAGCCATTTTCGCCAAGTTGAATCAATTCATCGAGAAACATGGTTTAGATTGGACGAAGTGCAAGTCAGTCACTACCAATGGAGCAGCAGCCATGCAATATTCTACTAATGGAGTTGTCCGAAAAACCAAAAATGTTTTTCTTGACTGTGTTGCAACTCACTGCATGATTCACTGAGAAGCAGTTGTGGTTGCGAGAGTGATTCAAGAAAGCAATCAGCAGTCACTCTGGAGATTGTTCTTGATGATTTATAAAATTTGTTAATTTCATTCGCTCACATTTAAAGAGGCATCGATTGTTTCCATAACTGCAAAGAAATGGAAGCAGACGCAATGAAGTTATTATAAGATGCTGAGGTACGTTGGTTATCCAGAGCAAAAGTTTAAAAGCGGATATGGCGGCAAGAGTTGCGGATTTTCCTTTCTCAGCAAGGACACCCGGTGTCCACTAATTTTCAAGACAACTTGTCGGCAAGATTTCAGAACACAAATCATTTGAATTTGTCCTCGCAAGGAAAGGGTTGTGACGTTTTGAAGTTGCCGGTATGGTTCAGAGGTGCAAACAAAAGTTGAGGTTGTGGAAAAGTAAAGTATCAAAAGGCGATTTTTCAGATTGTGAAAGCTTGCAAAATTTCTTCCAAACTAGTGCTTGGGAGATTGAAGACACAAACCTGAAATCAACAATGAAATCATTTGCGCAGGAGCATCTCGATATTC
>JGI24159J19872_10005437_pt1 | contig 16482 bp, 14 predicted proteins | sample Ectturendosymbi4_FD_19872 | JGI IMG/M metagenome (IMG submission 19872) | reverse complement strand
TTAGCAGAACACACGAACGAATTATAACACAGAAACGAATTAACAAAGCTTTTCGAATATGACAGGAAAGCTGCTTGCGTACCACCTGAAAAGCCCTTGCGTACCATTAGTGGTACGCGTACCACAGTTTGAGAACCACTGGCTTAAACCAACAAATTTCAGTTTGAAACGTTGAGCAAATTCTGAGTTTCTGCTTTAACCGGAGATTTTCGGTCATGAAACGAACTGAGAAGCGTAAAATTTTTCGGTTTTCGTAATGATTTCACCGCTTAAGCGGAATTTTCAGGGGAATACGCAAACAAGTTAGTTTTTCTTGAAAAGACGTTCCTCGCTTCAACAGTAGTCATGGAAACACACAGACACCAATTACTTGTTTCTGTTCTGTAACAAACGTTACTTTTTGCCTAATAGGCAAGTTTCGTCCGAGGTTCGCAACAGAATGGAACAGAGCTTATCGCACAAGCTTGTGATTTTGTCATGCTAAGTAGGTTGTTTTTTCACCATGTTTAAAATATTAAATGAAAGTCATGATTGTTGTATGTACGAGTGGATCCTCGTAATGCAGTCCGTACAGTCGATGCTTCTGAATAACTACAGACTAATGCTTCAGGATCAAAAGCATTCGATTCGCGAAGAAGCGAATCAATCAACTTCTGCTTATTGAGAGTATGTTTTAATTTGAGAATGTATGTATCGCTTACTGGGTATAGACGTCGTCACCACTTTCATTCAAAGACATACACGCATGTGTGCCACTTCACAAGTTTCTGCCTTCGTCCATGGTGACCAGCGTGAAATCGCCCAGCTGTGAAACATTTTTGCAAAAACTCGCATAAACTGATTAAACCGCAACTGTATATAATAAGAGCGTTGGGTGTTGCAATAGTTTTGCAGGAGCTTTTCAGACCAGCGTGGCATGCTCTGGACACCGCCGCATTTTGCGTCACAGGTCAATGAAGACGCAATGAACCATTACAAGGACGTGTCTTCGACCGGTCGACAACTTCTTGNTGGTGCGCTGCACTCCCTCCTGTGCTCAGCAAACAGCGGTGACAGAGTTGCTGCAGTCAACACCCTTTCCTGGCCCAGAAAAGAAGTCGTAGATGTGAACGGCAGTTTGGGTAAGGAAGGTTAATTTAGCGGGACGAGTGGTTGTACGTACATTTTTGATGATGCCGTAAAACAAACGTCTCAAGCATTTCTTGGAACGCTAGCAACCGAACGCTAAATGTGAAAATTCAACTTTGAAAAAAAGCTTTAAAACTGAGACATGTTTTCAGTTTTTGTTGCTGCGCCTGCGATGGGTTTCGCTCAGATCGATGAAGGCCAGACGCCGGTCGAACACTGCTTCATCACTAGCAAGGTGAGAAAGTTCTGCTGTGAGTGCTGCTAAAGCTTTGTTGATACCCTTTGTTTAGAAGGGTCTGGGACCTGTAGTTTAGTGGTTGCCAGTCTTTTGTTCCTTGCAGACCCACGAGTAGATCAATGTTTTCCGCGGACCAACCTGCAAATAGTTCAGTTTCACAAAATGCAGTATCGTGAAATCTTGACGTGATTGGCCAATTTTTATTTCAGCTTCAGACTCAGCGGACTGCATGGAATAGTCCCAGTAGTGCAATTGTTATTTCAACCAATGCCGAAATATTGTTCACCAGTTTTCTATAAGAGAAGGCCGTAGCTAGCCACAGGTTGGAAACCACTGTAATGATGTTTTGCACTTTCTTCAGCGTGTCCGTTTTTCCCATAAAAATGCGAGACTATATCCAATCTCGTACATGCTGTCGCGAGGTCTGCGCCTGAAATTGCTGATAAGCTGTTTTTTCAGTTGCGAACCTCAGAGTCGGTAACAACTCCAGTCACATGTCTCATAGCTTGCAATGCTCTAATTGTATCAAGCGATCCACGAATATGAAATGCTAAGAGCTTTCAGGACGGGCTTCGATTTTATCCACGGGATCTTCCAAAGGTGGATTGCAGTACTGTTTGATGTGAACACCGGTACTCCCGAGCTTAGTTGCTGAAATGCTATACTTCTCAAGAGTTCTAACTTTCTGACGCTCAGCTATATATGTACTTGAAATCAAACGTGTTTGATTTCAAGTGTGAATTGTCAATTTTGAGAGGAGAGAGGGAGTAAGGCAGTGAGTGCAAATTTACTGGGCTCTGAAGAAAGCAACTGGCTTTTTCAGGAAAATGGCGTTGTTTCCATGGGCAACGGTCTCGTGGAATGTTCCGTCGATGCCGCCGGCAGGCTTTGCAGCTTGCTCGTCAAGTATCGCGTCGGCGAAACAGTCTGCAGAGAAGAGTGCGTTCGTCCGGGCCATTACGCCAATCAGATGGTGATTTTCGACGATGTTCCATTATACTGGGACGCGTGGGATGTTATGGACTACCACCTTGAAACGAGGTAATTTGCCAACTGAAAAATTTTAACCTTACACATTTTGACAACTGACCACAAACTGTCATTTATTTTTCTGAAGAACTGTCGCAAAAGAGATTTATTTCCATGAAGCAGGGCGTCGGAAGGGGGAGGGACAGCAGCCTTGGTCTCCTCGATTTTAAAATTTCGCATTTTCCTATTAACCTCGTAGTAGAAAAATATTTTTCTCTTAGTTTCGAGTTGGTAACATGAAATTTCACCACTATTGCCCCTGGAAAACTCCTTCTGACGCTCATGGCAGCCTGTATTGAGGTTTTATCCTTCCTATTATTTCGCTCTACCTTAATGCAATTCAACTCTTCGTGCATTTTGACAGAAGTCCAAAAAAAATCTTAAGTGTTGAAAAATCCGCCATCTCCCGTTTTTTCCCGAGCCTTTCCAGTTCACTCAAACGTAGGTCTTGTTCACAACACACAAGACGCAAATCCGTCACGCGCATCTAGCTTTGAGTTGGTTTCTCGCACAGGCAGCCCGTGAAACAAGTTATCGATCCGCTCCGGATAATCGGCACTGATCCGCTCCGTGTCGCTTGTGAAGTCACAGTCGGTGTCGGTGAGAGAAGCAAACTCACTCAGTTAATATCTCTCGATGCAGATTCTCCAGTGGTCAAGTTCCAAACCTCCGTAAGACATTTTGAAAGTTGTGCTATAAAAGTATTTGTCATTTGTTAGATAAAAAAACAGATATGTTTCTTCTCTGTGTTCGAAACGTCTGATGCAAACTTTCCTCGTTAGGTAGTTGCCGCATGCTTTCGTTTAAACACAGCTGTCAAGAGGTTGTGTCGAACCGTGAAACCTGTATGACATTTCCATGACAGAAATCTCTTACTTTTTACGGAAATTTTTTTGTTTAATTTTTAATTTTTTACGGAAAAATTTTTGTGTCTCATTTTTTTCGGAAAAATTGTCATTTGATTTTTACCAAAAATATTTTTTGTCGTTTTTTATTACTCCCACATCACTCTGTCTACCAACCATAGAGATTAAAACCTGGCGCAACCAACAGTCTGCTAACACTGACTTGCAAGGAGCGCACCTCCATATGTGTGTGAACGTGTTGGACTGCCACGGTATGTTTACTTGATAGTAAGAACGACTGTTTACGGCAAAACGTGCGCCTTGGCACGTTGCAGTACACCACCAAGCGCCTGTTTGGCTGCTTGTCAGGGTTTTTCTTAATTTTTTTTGTCGTATTTTCACGCTCTTTCGGGCGTTGAAGGTGAGCTGGCACGAAAGCCACAAGTTCTTGAAAGTCGAGTTTCCGTGGAACGTTCGCACACCCAGAGCAACGTACGAAATACAGCTGGGACACATTGACCGGCCGACACATCAGAACACGTCCTGGGAAACGGCAAAGTAACATTTCCTTTTGGTTAATGTGTCGTCGGCACACAGATTCTTTCATTCCGTACCGTTTTCTCCACGCAGGTTTGAGGTCTGGGCACACAAGTGGGCTGATCTGTCCCAGCACGACCTGGGCGTGGCGGTGTTGAACGACTGCAAGTACGGCTACTCGGCTTTCGGCAACGTGATGAGACTTTCTCTGTAAGCTGCACCGGTTTTTACGTGAAAACGCATTGGGGCGCGTTTTCTTGAGAAAGTTTTTGTACTTGACAGGCTCCGATCGGCAAAAGCGCCCGACGGCAACGCAGATATGGGCGAACACGTCTTCTCTTACGCCGTCATGCCTCACAAAGGTGATTCTTTCTTGCCTTAAACAAGCTTGTCGTCACCAGGGGCGTTCGCAAGTGCTTACCGAACGTACGGTCAATAACGCCTGAATCTGACTCTTGTGCATAGTACTCTGTTTCATCATGTTTTTGTCGAGTCGTTGAACATGTAAACGCAGGCACAGTACGTATACAATAACGTATGATGTGTAGGAGTAATGTACCAGACCACATACAATGACGCCTAGGCAGTGTTGCCTGTGTCTCAACCCCACGAACGGACTTGACTTAACATAGGGTTTACAACTCTTATGCCCGAACGAACTTCAAAGTTTCTCCTACAGCTTTCGTTACACCGTGCGCCAGGCAAGAAGACCACAGTAACCCAGTGTAAGACCATGGTATAACCTGGCCTGGAGTCGAACTGAAAACCTGCCAATAACCACTAGGCTACAGGCTGGTTGAGCTCCCCAAATAAACCAAAGCTGCAGATACCTCTGGCGTCAACTGCTGTGCACAACGCAACATTGCCAAAGAAAGTGTGCTATCCAAGGGCAAATTTGGGAGCGCCAGGCGGCTGTAACCCCAGAATTTTCGTTTGATTATAGGGAAGCTTTTGCTTTATTTTATATACCATGTCGTGTGCCCAAAATAAAATTAATATGACACCAACTCCGAATTTTGATAGTGAAAAAGATCATGAAAATGTGTTTTGATAACCCACCCATGGTGCTGCGTTTGTATCACACTGCACATAATGCCATGCAGACAGTTTTTTTTTAAGATTACCTTCCACCTCAAACCGAAACCAAAAGGTCTGGCTGCGACCCTGGTTCCACCTGTGGCTAACTGATACTTTTGTTTGTTAGTGACCATGTGTTTGCACATCACTCTGCATGTTTAACCTTCGACGAGTCTCGAAAAATTCATTGGTATATGATAGTAGCCAAAAACGTAAAGCTGTTTCAAACCGTATCGTTTGGCTTTTGCCTTAAACGAGATGCGTTGAAATTTCCTCAGGTACATTCCAGTCATCCGGAGTCATACAGCAAGCGTATCAGTTGAACTACCCCCTGCACATTGCGAAGTGTGCGCAAGGCGGGCCAAAGACTTTCGTCACTGTGTCAAGTGAAGCTGTCATTGTTGAAACTTTAAAAAGATCTGAATATCACAAGTACGGTTCCTTTTATTCACTTGTTTCTTTTCTCTAAGAGTGAAGTATGGTGTTTATTGTGGCCAGTTGTGAACATGTTTCCCAATCTCTTACACGTCCGTTCTTGTCAGTGTCACCTGCAAGAACAATACGTCCTGCCAGGATGTTTTGCGCGCTGCCATTTTGCATCGTTTACCGCCTTAACAATCATATTTAATTGAACTTGCAGGAATTCTTTCATACTACGGGTGTATGAAGCATTTGGCAGCACGGTCAAGAACACCAGGATCAGATTTGCAGTGTCAATACGCGACGTTTGCAGGTGAGAAATCTGAGAAGTCATTGCTAGGACCATTTTTCATGACCTATAAAAGTTGATACGACTTAGTTTTCATTTCATAAAACATGACTTTATATGACCAAACAAAATAGGTTTGAGCTAGAATATACAACTAGGCCCGTAACCAGGGGGGGCGCAGAGGAGGCTTCGCCTCCCCGGGAAACATGTGTTGGACATAATTTAAAAAATTTGGGCCCTTCTCAGAAAACTCTTCGCCCCGCCTGGTGTCCCAAGCTGGTTATGGGCCTGTATACAACTACTGTACAAGGAAGCATTAAGGCATAAGAGATGGAGCCCCAAACGGTTTGTTGAAGCTTATAATGACGTAGGTGAACCAAATCACATGGTTCGTTCACCTACGTCTTTGCCAACATTCGCAGGGTGCAGCATAGACGTAGAGATATCAAACATAACGATTTTTGTTTTAAAATTCGTTTCATAGCTTCCTGAAGCACAGAAAAAATAAAATGGCCCAAGTCATTGCTTACGAGATTGTTGTTGTTGTTTCGTAGATGTAACATCATGGAGGACCTTACATCTAAACAAGCAATATGCGATGACGGACGATCCTTCCTTCTTGAACTGAAGCCTTTCCAGTTTGCCACTTTCGTCGTAACGTTGTGACCAGCAGTCCAGTGGCGTGGGAACAACGTTCTCACACTTTTGTCATCTTTTCGTTTGTAGTGTGCAATTAAGTGCTGTTGAAAACGGTTAGTTTTGTGGACGCGTTCCCGCACTGTCCCCCTTCTTGTGATACTCCAAATCAAGCGCTTAATTGCAATAAAGATGTTTTATTCTTCCTTCATTGATTTTCGTGAAGCACATGCAGACATCACTGGATTGTAACAAGTACTTGATAGCTTGCTGCGATAATCGACATCCAGCACCTCCCAGACCGTCAGTAAAAAGTGCGCGTTTCGAAAAAAAGAATTGTTACGAATGAAATGTTACTACTACTGTACACTGAGAGAATGGCAATACACGCCGAACAACACAACCTAGTTAGGTAAAAAGCGATGATCGTACAGCAGGACACCACCCGCCACCAAGTGAAGAAGCAGAAAAAGTAAAACGCAGCGCCTTCGTTCTAGGACTGCCCCTCGTCATCCGCGTAGGCGTCGACTGGCGGGCAAGTACAAACGAGATTCTGGTCGCCGTACACGTCGTCGATTCTTCCGACAGTCGGCCACACTTTCAGTTCAGGCTGAACGTGAGGCTGTGAAGAAAAAAGGTTCGAAAAGATTAACTCACCACGGTGGAAGTACGTAGGAATCAACGCGGCATTTCAGTTTTTCAAGTGACATTTACGCATGCTGGTACTTACCAAGGGGTACGCCGCTTGCGTTCGCGAATACGGTCTCGTCCACTCGTCAGCGCTGATGCACTCCAGCGTGTGGGGTGCCATTTTCAAAGGGTTGATTTCGCGATCCAACTTGCCTGCCTCGATGTCATCGATTTCTTGTCGAATTGCTGCAACGTAAAATCAGACCCGATCTTCACCAGTGCTGTTCAAGCCATTGGTTCAACTTACACTGACTGGGTAGTTTTTTTAACTGAAATGCATTGCCTTCAAAAGGCGTGCCAGATTAGTTATTTCCTGGAACCTTCTCGGCCAGGGGCTCAAACACGCGGCCATCGGGTCGCATTTGGCCCGCGATGCTTTTTGGGACAAAAGTTATTTAGTTTATTCACCGGTGTTTAAAAGTGCTCGGCCAGCGAGTGAACAAATCCCTTTCAAACGAGTGTAGAGGCAAACAAACGATTTATCTGCAACTCACGACACCTTTCGCAGTGCGTCAGCGTCACGCCCCCCCCCCAAGTCCTCATTTGGCCCTCGGAGCAATGTGGGTTTCAGACCCTTGTTTTATGCGGTGCGTCGCCCCCTTTGACTTTCAATCGCCGCAAATATCTCTTGTTTCATACACACTTCGTTTTCAAGTTAGGCGCCCAACTTCCTTGAACCATGCAACGTGCATTAAAAAAAGTGCAAAACGGATATGGTACCAACTTCTTTTTCTTCTGGTAAAGTACATGCATATCGGTCCCCAAAAAAACCAACAACACGAATTGTTTACACTTTTCTAAAATACAGCTCGCGCAAGATTGACGCATGAAGGACAAAACCAGACAAACACAAATCTAACAACGAACGATGTGCGACGCTGACCTATGAGCGAGTCGCAGAAGCGGTCCAGCTCGTCCTTGTCCTCGCTTTCAGTCGGTTCGATCATGAGTGTGTTCTGCACCGGCCACGACATCGTCGGGGCGTGGAACCCGTAATCCTGAAAGCACAACATCTGCGGCGTCTTGCGATGCTGACACGGTTTGCAGGTGGCCCTTTGCACCACGCGTTGCGGAGACGCAAGAGCGCTTCATGCGGAAACCATACTCCCGAGCGGTGTCCCGCTTAACACTGACAGCGTGTGCCATTGCAGCGTGAGCGATCTACGCAGCCAAGTATGACAGAACTGAACTTATAAACCCGTTATTCAACCCTCGCAATACTTCCAGCGGTGCTGGAAACTGCGCCAGCCGTTCACACACCGGCTACAACAAAAGCGATATGCGTTGCACGTCCAATACAGGAAGCACTTAGTTTCAAGCCAACTTTTCGCACGAGCAGCGATGGCACACCAAGTTGACCTGCAATCGTTTGGCGATGTCGGCGCATTCGACGTTGGTTGTTGCTTTGAAAACGCTCGTGTCGATGATGAACTCGTGTGCGTTGAACCCGAACTTGCCGCGGAAAAGAACCTTTGAAGTTCGGTTTGGCTTTAGCAAAGGGCAAAAGTTTTGCCACAACACGCAAGAGCAGTTTACCCACGTTTTCTAACTAAAGCTATATCTCTTATTTATACAGGAGCAGAAAAACAGGCGAGCTTGACGAATTTTTTCTTCTTCGTGGTGAATATCGCGCTCAAGTTTCCTTTCACCAAACGTTATCATACTGCAGTGGGAAATTTATAACTTAAATGAAGGTAATATTCAAATTTTCCAAGGTGTGTACAAACAAATTTTACGTGTGGATGGGAACGGAATCTACAATCAATTATTGAAACGATAAAATTAACATACCAGCGGGCCTTACGATGCGCTCAAAACCGTTTTTAACACACCTCTAAAAAAATTTGAGGTACAAAAGAACGTAAGGTGTGTGCTCACCTTGTAGTGATTCTTCAATTTCTCAGCCATGTAATTCGCGTTCAAAATAGCAACTTTCGAGGCGTCTGTTAAACCTTCTGCGCCCATCATCTAATCAGAAATACAGTAAAATCAGAAATTCATCGGACAATGGAAACCACCATGCAAGAACTACCAAACACAGCTAAACAATGTGTTGCGCTCTATCTTGTCACAGCCGCAGTTCTATAGAACTAAAAATCTCCTCTTTATAACAAATCATGCAGTGAAATTTTTAGATGTACTAGAAACTTATCAGAAATATCAACCAACAAAAAAGATGATACAAATCGTCACCTTTATGTATGCCCATGATATAGGCAAGATGCAAGCCGAACCCCAAGGGGCAGCACTCACAACACCGAGGGGTCTGGCGTCAGGATTTAGGCACTCCATCGGAGGTACAACAGGGTGCGTAGGCAAGAATGGCACAAGATGCTTCTTAACGCCGATTGGGCCCATTCCGGGCCCACCACCGCCGTGGGGTATGCAAAATGTTTTGTGTAAGTTCAAGTGCGAAACGTCGGATCCGTAATCGCCGGGCCGGCAGAGTCCAACCTGGTTCACAAAAACAGCATTGACATATCAAAATTCAACACCGGTTAAGGTTGTATGAAGCTAAGTGAAAGGAGAAGTGAAGTGATCGCGTTAAATGATTACTGAGNGACTTTCGCCAACAAAAGGTTGCCTTAACTTTAAGCGCCTGCGGTGCTAAAATATTATTATTCTATTGACATTTCCATTCTATAGATTAAAGTCTGAACAATGGTTTTTTGTGACCCTGAAAGACAACGCGTGATCAAGCAAGGACGTCAAGAAAGTATGGAATATCTGCCACGACGCCGGAGTCCCACAATACTGTGCAATCGCGTGCAAGCTCGTTTACCTGCGCGTTCATGTTCGCCCCGTCGATGTAAACCTGTCCTCCCAGCTCATGGATAAGATCGCACGTCTCGTGGATATCCTCTTCGAAGACGCCGTTCGTTGAAGGATACGTGAGCATGATGGCCGCCAGCTTGTCAGCGTACTTAGTGGCCTGCACGCGAAACAAGCGTTAGTCTGCTTCATCCGGGAACATACATTGCTCAAAAACATGACTTTGTGCCAAAAAGTGAGAAAACGCAGAAATGGTGGCTTCATACACAGTTTCACACACATTTACACGTTTTGAACCGAAGGTCGAACAGAGAGGATCAACCACAAGAAACAGCAATGGCATTAGAAAAAAGAGTCTACAAGCAATACAACTACAAACATGATTGCTGTCGTGAGACGACGAACAAGTCTGATTGTAGGTTCCACTTTTGCAAAAGCGACACCACAATCATCAGAAGATGCGCACCAACGACTGTAGATCGTTTATGTCCACTGAGCCGTTCTTGTCCACTTTCACAGGCACGACGCGCATGCCGCACATCTGGGCCGAGGCGGGGTTGGTCCCATGGGCCGAGGTCGGGATCAGGCAAACCGTCCGCTGGTTTTCTCCTTTCGACTGCAGGTACGCCCTGATGGCGGCCAGGCCGGCGAACTCCCCCTGAGCACCGCTGTTAACAACATTTCGGTGAAAACGTAGAACGATTTCTTTCACAAGAGCCGCATCTTTTGTCTTATTTGTTTGTTCTATTGATGTTTGCAAAGGTTGAAAACCTTTATCAATACCGTTATTTAGTTTTCAAATTATCTATTAGATTTACAACACAGAGCAACACTTAGAACTCTTGCCAAGTCGCAGAAGCAACTAGATTCATTTAATGGAATTTCGCTGACGTTGAAAACAGCTGCTTTTCGAAATATACAATGCGATCAAATTTAAATCACTGGCTGTTGCGTTTTTAATTCACGAAACCATTGCAAAAAGCAGGGATTCAGCGACTGCATCGAATTGTTTCGGCTGGCTTGCACCTCCCCAACAAAGTTTAGAGCAGGGGTGTGCAACATTTTTGTCGGTGGGCCATATAACTAACTTCCGACATCTAGTTGGGCTTTAGTTTTTTAACATAAACTGTCGGATTAGGATTTTCATGCATGATTGGGGAAAAATCAGAGTGTTGGCAAGGGCCACACTAAATGGCTTGGCGGGCCGGGTTGTGGCCCGCGGGCCGCCTGCTGCACACCCCTGGTTTAGAGGTATCTTTCAGGAGCGAAGCTTACGCTTACAGCGAAAGCGTTTGTTTCGGGTCTAGGGCTGACTTTATAAGCCACAGCTTCTGTGAACGCACCGCCATTTCATCAAACGGCCATTTCCAATTCTACAACTCGTGATTCCCTGTGCGGCGATTTGCTTTCTTGCATGCTGCGTGACATGTCACGTGACAAGCACCGTGGTCGCCTCATGCAATCCTAGCTAAGCCGCGAGCATGTCTTTGCCTGTTATCATTTCATAATCAGTGAAAGAAGGGCATGTATCGTAATTTCTTATAAAATAGAATTGAAAACTGCGCAAACACTTCCACGCGCAACAACCCCCGTTACGTGAATCTTACGCGGCTCCAACCAGCCACGACTGCCAATAAAAACGCTCGAAAAAGCGTGGACCAACTAACTGGATTGACCGCAAAACGTAAGTGTCGGCAGTTAAGCGAAAAGTTGCCTCGCAAAAAAGCAACCAACCATTTAACCTTTTCACTCGGCCTTGGGTTCCAAAAGTAGCGGGGTGTTAAGAAAAGAAACTCAAACTACTGGACCAGAGATCACACGAGTCAGCATTCGCCAGAAGCGGCACATTCCTCTCAATTGGCGAAACGCTTACACAGCGAAACGCATTGCCCTGATCTAACCGGATGCCGAGCGCCACGCGTTTCCTTATTGAGCGTATCCTGCATTACCGTGAAACCACACGGCTTATCCTCAAACCATTAGGAGGTCGCAACACACGCCTCACCTGTTTGGCTGAAAGCATATGCTGTCGTAACCGGTGATTTCGCATAAGTCTCTTTCAAGCTCCTTAAACAGTTGTTGGTAGCTGAAACACAGATGTGCAGTCGGTGATAACGAGGACCTGCCGCTGGTAAACTCGTGCTAGTTCCCCAAAACGACTGGTCAAGTTTCTAACTTGGGTTCTTTACGTAGCGTTTTTCTCCGATTGTATTGGCAAAAGGTGACCTCATCGACGTAGGAGCGAACTTTAGCCAAGTTTTGCGACTGCTCGACGCAGTTATACAACAGTCATCTTCACGTTCGTTTTGGTGCAAAGCCAAGAGTTGCCAAATCAAGTTCGATAGCAAGAAACCAGCGACGTCTACAGGTAACTAAGTAAGCAACAGTCATGTAAGATCTGGCCCAAATATCACGAGCGAAATTGACATTTTTCTTGCACAAAAAAAACAGCGGTACCCTCTGGCCTGATCCAGGGGGACGAAGGGGTGAATGTTGGAAAACTCCCGCCAGGTAATTGGTTCCATTTCAGCAGTGGCGTTCAGCTTCATCGTGCAGGACCCGAGTGGAATCATGGAATGCACCAACGACACGTCCTTGTTCTCGAGTCGCTTCATGTACCGCACAATGTTCGTTTCTGATCGATACCTGTAATGTCGTGACGCGTTTACTTTAGCTTGCGTTAAAAGCGCATCAGCCGTTGATATTTTTTGATTGTTTTGAAAATAACGTTTTTGTGAAAAAGAATAAACGATAAGGTAACACTTTCAAACAAAAAAAATTTTTCACAAGTCTGTACTGTGCAAATAATCGACCAACTTCCATTTCAACAAAGACAAACCAAGGCCTAAGTTTAAACCTTGCAACAAAAGAAATTTAAGCAAACATTGTCATAATTTTCTAAAGAGTGGAATGAAAACATGATTGAATTGCTTGTACAAATGTTTATATTGGTTTGAGACCGTTGGCTCTTTGGCAGACAAAAAATACATCCATATTTAGCAGTTCGGATCCAAACATTGTCAGTCACGCACACCGTCGCGTCAGGTTACATCACAAACAGCGGTTCAGTTTTTTCGAATGAGTGGCGCTGAAGGCAGTGGGTTCGAGCAACAAACTCAATTCCAAGTAAAAAGATCGCTGCACAGTCTGCGCTACCAATTGCAAAAGTAACTGCAAACAAGCTTGAAGTAGTGTCGCACGATCTGCTTAGTATTAGTCGCTTAGGTTATATCGTTTGCAATTTTTCCTATGAAAACGCAACTGGTACTGGAAATCTTCTTCAACTTGTCAAAACGTGCACATATGGCAGGAAGCAAGCTACCACTAGGAAAACATGCGTTNCGCAAAAAACGTGCCAAGCAGGTATTAGTCACGGGTCGGCAAACNTTTTGGACTTCCAGGCCATTTCAGAGGTTCAAGAAGACACACTAAGCCGGAAGAACATGGATTTGTNNNATTTGGANTNGTTGGATTTGTTTTGCTAAAAAATGCCATACGATCAATGGGAGACATGATGTTGCATGCACTTNGAGATGTACTATAAGGTTCCATTGATGAGGAGTTCGCCAATGAAATGTCATTAGGTGACCNTCAGTCAGCTGAGAGCAAAGCTTGTTCATACAAAACTTCAATTTAGAAAACAGCTGTTCGCAGGAGTCCGTGCTGCCAAATATGGCGATCACACGCTTGGTGTGGGTGAACAACACAGGAATCTGAGCATGTGGATGTTGACTGCCGGGCTGGAGCTCTAGCTGGGCCGGATATTGCCGACCCCTGTTTAGGCAAATCCTAAATAGGTTCAGCAAAATTCATTTTATGACTGAGCAGAAAATAACAGATGTTGTACCTGCGAAACACGGAGTGCGTCAGAAAGTCTGTTGTCCGCTTGAAAGGCGAGTCAGACACTTTGTTTTCCAGCTTACCATTCATTTCCTCCGCCAATGCAGCCTGAAACGGCATCCACAAAGCAAAATCGCTGAAGGCGCATGTTTTGAAACTTAAAACGCAGAGGCAGCACAGCGGTGGCACTTTTTGCGCAAAATGTGTTCCAGTTATTCAAAAGTGAAAAAGAAGGAAACGTTTTGTGATCCTGAAACGCAGGCGCGCCTGCTAAGAAATGTACAGCGAGGATCCGAACGGCCATTTGACCAGTAAATGGTAAGAAAGTAAATGAAGTTCGGGTAAAAAATAAAGAGGGGAGAAAAAATAAACAGGGTAGATTATTATGAACAAGCGCGCACATGTATATAGCCAGCAAGGCTGACACTGAACGCACATTAAGGCAAATTTATTTGAGTTCACTATGTTTTGATTTTGTTTGTGGGGTAAACGCATGACCGAGCAATCAGCAACATTGTAAGCCCGACAAACAGCACAACAAAAAGGTTATAAGACGATCGCGACGTTTGAGTAACAGTACGATAAGAAAATCACGAACAGTGGTTCCAGCACCGGCCTTGCCATCTCTAGGCTAGAACACGCGTAGCGTTAACTGTGACTCAAAGTTCAACGTACCGAAGTCTTCTCGCAACCGAACACGTACAGCAGATCGTCGAGATCACTCTCGGTCACAGTCTCGTCCAACGCACACCCGATCTGCGTCACAAAGCATTTGACCCTGTCGCAACGGGCAAGTAATGTGATAGCGAACCGTAAGAACCATCAAATGGTTTTTATTACACAAGACGCAAAAGACGTCTCAGGCAGGCGAAAAACCATTCACAAAAATTAATACGCTCATTCGTGCTCAGCGCAAAAAAGCGAAGCAGTTCTAAGCTAAAAATACTTTCTTAAGCGGAACTTCCGCATGAAACAGTCAAAATCGGTCACGAAGTCGTGTTTTTAACAAGAGGAAAAAGCCTCATCCACCACTTAGTCAAATCGGTCAGCGTGGTGACTTACTCGACCGTCATTATAAATCCGCAGGTTGATTTTCTTTTCTCCTGCCCTGCGGTAAATGTCGTGCACTCCCGATGTCAGATGCACCATCACCGTGTCGAAGAAGGTTGAATGGACTAAGAAATGACCGGCCTGCCGGATCCCTGCAAGTGAAACACACGCCTGAAAAATGATTGCAGCCTCTGAAACAAAGGCTCGAGTTGCCTGCTGTGCAGGCCAGCACCGCTTTGAACATGCTATAGATGAACACAAGAGATGCCTGTTAAGTTCTCAACAAACTTGCAAAACCAAGCAGTTCATTAACGTGGCTCGTTGCAATAGAAGCGGAGGAAAGGACCGAATTTTGTTTTTAAAGAAGCCACTAGCTGGATTCTTTTGCTTTCCATTGGTTTTATCGAAGCCATGATTTTCTCCACCTCAGTTCAAAACAAATTTGAAAGTGTCTACGACAATCGCATACGACAATGACAGCGGCTGTCAGCGTGTTGACAAAAGTTGTTAAGCTCGCAATAAAACTCGTGAAACAACTCGCGCCATTGTTGGTGGTAGAGAAAGTGTGACAATGACAAACAAATCATGAATACAAAACAAGTAAGCAGCCGCACTGTTTTCAATTACACGACTGCGCTGCGGGTATCCTGATTTTTGTTCGAAGAAAAGTGCTTTTTGATGAACTTTGTTGACCTCGTTTTTACAGATAGCAGGGCACGGGTAGGCTTGCAGCGTTTATTGAACGTTGAGTTCAGTACTGCGTCCGAACACAGCCTCCGCCGTGAAAACAAAGCCGACGCGATTTTTGTTACACACGAAGGTCGGAGCGGCGGACCAAAGTGTGAGGGGAGTGTGAGGTCTTTAATAAAAACTTCACCGCGCAGGCAAAGCGCTCGCGCAAACAAAAGTTCAATTGAAAGAGCAACAAGGAAGGACGTCTGTGATGAAAGGGTCGTTGCTTTCGCCAATGGATAAACAGCATCGGCTTACACCAGCAAAGTACCTAGAGAGCGCTCGAACTCGCACACAAAATTCGAGGTTTGTATTTCGTCTGCAATGAAAAATCCACTGCCACATATTAACGTCGCCCTCACCTTCGGCCAGAATGAGGGTGGCGTTATGCACGCGGTTGGCCAAATGTGTGATACCTTCCGCACCGTGGTAGACGGCGAACATGGCAGACAAGTTAGCGAGTAAAGCTTGCGCCGTGCATATGTTCGACGTCGCTTTGGCGCGTCGAATGTGCTGCTCTCGCGTTTGCAGAGCGAGACGATACACTTTCTTGCCGTGGCTGTCTCTGTGATAAACGACGTCGGGTTCAGCCACGCAGCAGTTGCAGCGAACCAACGCAAAGTCACGGAAAGCATTTCTTCTTTTATACTTTTATTCGGGTCGGCGCAAGTTCCAAAATACGACCAGCACGCAGCTACCGCGGGTTGACAGTCTACAACAGTGGCTTTCAACCTTTTTTTGCACCGCGACCCATTATAGCAACCCAGGATAAGCCAGCGACCCCCCATCTGGAATTCGAATAAGGTAAATGTTAATGTATTCAGCTGTGCACGTAAAATATCTACCCGCGACCCTCCAAAAATTGTTCACGACCCCTCTGCGGGTCGCGACCCCCAGGTTGAAAACCACTGGTCTACAAGAAGTTGGCAAAGCGGTCGCGAAACTCGGTAACTACGACACAAGATACAGCTTTGGCTTTGAGATTTACAGTCGTGAAAGTCGGAGATGAAACGAAGGCATTGCGACCAAAAATGTAAATCGCGGGCAATAAAAACAGGATATTTAACAGGCGTGACGCACGCATGCGAATGTTTAATTGGGTGTAAACGAAGCAAAGATGAAAATCTACAGTAGACAAAACACGGCTACTGACCATAGGCGTCGGAAGACTTTTTTCCTGGGGGGGGGCATAGTGTATT
>JGI24159J19872_10005436_pt1 | contig 16483 bp, 9 predicted proteins | sample Ectturendosymbi4_FD_19872 | JGI IMG/M metagenome (IMG submission 19872) | reverse complement strand
CGTCTGAGTGATAAACTCAGCGTTTTATCCGAGCCGCGTCATGCCAGGCGGATCCGCAGTCACTACCTTGACGCAGAAACCAGCAGTGTTTCCAGCGTTTTCATTGCGCGAGATTACCTTAGTTCAAATGTGCAAAATCGGCATCCATTTCATCATCTACCTAATTTCAGTCTTGGCCTAGCCCCACTGACATGTTAAACAATACACAAGCACACAGTGCACCAAAATGAAACCTTGCGTATTCAGTAAAATGCACTAAACAAATAACATACAGCTGAAGGTTCGTTCAACACGCGTAGAAAAGTTGTTGTGTAACACCGCTGGCAGAGAAACGAAGAGCCGGTCGGTCCCTTGGTTGCACGACTGGTTACGCTTGCCTTTCACGACAAGGAAAAATCGCCATATAGAGTTTGGTTGCAGAGTAGACAAACGTGCATACCATCGTTCTGGAAGACAATCGCGTGTACCACTTCAGTAGCCTTCTCAGAGACGGCGATAGGTAGTAAAAGATCCACAGGACAGCATATCGCTTCATCGCCTTACTGACCATGTGCTGGTAACTCTCGAACCATTCATCCGGATTTCGGGTCATCAGGATCACCTGCAGAAGACACGGTGCGGAATTGTTTAGAGCCGTCTCTGGCGTACCACATTCCTTGGAGAAAAAAAAGACTCGCTAAACCCAGCTTATACCTTTCCAACACTTCAAAGAATTCACGAACGTCACGAGTACCTGCTGGTTCGCATTAATCCTAGCAGAAGATGCGCACTGATTTCTGTCGCTGCAAAGCTACACAAGTTGCCGATCTGGCGAATGCTATGGCGCCGGCGTTCATGACTTTCCCGCGCACTGTAGCATAGTTTACAACCAATGACGCGACCAGTGCCTACAAGCGTAAAACAGCCTAGCAGCTTTCAACGCGCCGAACCTTTGATTTCGGCCAACGCTCCAAGAACTCGTCGAAAAAATAGGCATGCGGAAGATCAACCACCGCGTCCACATTCGAGTACACATCCAAAATGTTATTCAAGTTGTTTCTCTTTCCGTTCCACAAGTCCTCCCATTCGCAGAAGGCAAATTGGATCGCTTCCTCGATGTCGAAAACTAGAATGCATCATAGATAATATTATTATTATTCAAACTGCAACACATGCACACAAGAATTCTGCTAGTTCAACAATAGTTATATTGTTCTACTGCGTTTCCCTTAGCCTTCTTGAGTCGTTCAGTCTTCCCATCGGCGTCTTATCAACTGCGCGCTGGCAGCCATTGCACGATGAGCTCATAACTGCTGATCAGCATCTCAAAACCTTTTGTCGGGTTTTGTTCCTTATCGCTTTTAGTTTCATGCATACTCGAAACGTTACAGCGAGGAAGGCGTTTCCAAGCTTTGTGACATCTATTGCTGCCTTGATCGCGATTTGCACGCAATCGAAATACAGTTCGTCGGCCGAGAGCAGCCCTCAGCGAAATGCTCGGTCTTTATTTTTTTGAGCTTTGACGGCGCACACAAACTTCGCTTCTTCATTGTGAGTCACTGCCACAAAGTATGTAGCCCGACATCGTATTTAGCACACTTGAAACATAATGATTCAGCAAAACGAAGTGTTTAACTGCATTAGTTCCATGTTCTCAAAGCCTTGCCTAAATTCTCAAACATATTTCTTGCTACACCTGTCACATACGTTGCAGATATGTACTTGTTTGAGCTACTAACGTAAACCCCTTGTACACATTAACTAAGCAGACAACGAAATATTTCAGTGTTGTTATCTCTGGCCCAAAATGAAAAAAACACGTTAAACATTTGGGCAAAAACGTAGCCAACGCCCGTCGTATTCTTTTCAACCTACAGCATTTTCTTGATCCTAAACTATTGTATTATTCTGTTACCTTCATCCATTTACGATATGGTATACTTGCATGGGGAACATGCAACAGAACAATTCATAACTAAGATGAACAATAGAGCACTAAGATGCTTTGCGGAATGTTAAAGAAATCAGTATATATCCACAAAATACTTTTATTACTACCCCAAATTCCTGAAATTTAAGATATATACAGCTACGGATTAGGATAATACATGCTTAACATATTCAAGAAACAAATTCAAATATATATTGCATAGGAATATATATTATTATCCCATGCACCACCAAATTAACACCCTCCCACTGCAGAAAAGCATCTCAAAAATGCTATCATGCAAAAAAATATACGAACAACGACATTTAACATGCAAAGGAGTCAAATTATGGAGTGTTATATCAGAAAAAACAGTCCTATGGTTTCCACCTTTTATGCTTTCATTACAAAATGTTTCTATTAGAACCCACACAATCTCATGATTAAAACAATGTTATATCATTGAATAATTTGTCCATAGCTTTTTGAAAAAGTGGTTACATTTTCATTTTATTCGTGATCTTGTATAACCAACTGTGAATGAAATGGTGCCAATTAGAAATGCAAACATAGCATTTTCCTGGTCTTTCGTGGCAAATCCTGAATTTATGTATATAATTACAGTGAGAGAAAGCATTACTATTGGATTGGCTACCTTGTAGATCTCGTGGTTCGTTTAGCCAGTACCAGCGTATTCGCTAATGATAGCGATTATCAAGTAAATTGCCGCGGTATTTATCTATACGTATAGACCAGCTCGACAATCACTGAAAGCGTTAAATCTATCAGCTTTATGCGCATCAAACAAGATACGAAGATTAAGTCGAGCCAACTCTTTAGACAAGTGAATCAATTAATGCTTTACAAATATATTGCTTTTGTAGACCAGAAAGTGAGCGAAATGAAAAGAACACCGCTGTCCACACTTGGATGTCTTACAACGCTGCAAATCCAAAGCGCATTGAGATAGTTGTTAACGGTCAGGTCCGCTCCGAAATAGCTCCCCGCTCTCGAAAGACAAATCAGAAAAGTAACCGATCGTAATCTTGGGTAAAAAATTTACAAAAAAATTTGCAAGAGATTAAAAAAATCCGCTTAAAGTCAGTATTTTTATCAAGGTTTGGTGGGCATTCTCCTTGCATTTTTGCACATGTTTGTCATCACTGTGATGCAATAGAAGGGAAAACCCAGCTTTCGATCCCTGCAGTAACTGTTGTGGCCTATTTCAAAAAGCTGTGCAGCTAAACTATGCACGTTGGAAAAATTGGTTCTCAATAAAAATATAGCTAATACGGTAATCTTTGCAAAAACATGCATTTTTAGCTTTATCCCTATTGTTTCGCTTTTCATGGGGCCAAACGTCAGAAAAATGGGGTTATTGTTTGTTTTGAGGCTCGATTATAAAGAACCTAAACGTTCATTTTTCAACAAAAGGTGTATATGCAAAGCTGTGTGCATGCATGTATTTTTGATAGAAAGTACATCAACATCCCCGTTGAAAAATATATCGTTTTTCTCTTTACACCGCCAACAGTTCTTGAGTTATGACTGAAAAGGTGATGGGAGTATAGTGGCTAACCAGGACTCAGGGGTGAAAACAACAAATTGCCCAAACAGGGCCGCAACCAGCTGATATTTCCGGGGAGTGAAAAATCATTTAACATATTTTTTTCATATGCCCTGTTTCCCCCTTGGTTGCCGGCCTGTCCCCATACATTCCGATGAGTGATTACTTTGACTTTTTTATTTGGACCATGTGCAAGCTTCACAATCCCAAAAAAACGATTTGAAATTGGATGCAAGTAAGCATGCTACCAGAAGTTGTAAAACAGACACGAAGAGAAAAACGCATTTTATCAAAAATTTTTAAATGCGAAGGTGTATCTGTTTTTTGATAGGAAGTGCGTCAACATCCCGTTCAAAAATGCGTTGGTTGCATCGAAAGCTGATTCTTAAGAATTACCCCTTGATTTGCCTTCTGAAGCGGGTCTTCCCACCACACTTCATCAAGCTCTCGTCGTGACAAAAGTAATGCTACCCAGCCATTGCAGGGGCAGACAGTGGTTTGTCGCAATTGCTCAGCAGCAAGTTAAAGGCGCGTAAACTCCACTGGCCAATGTCAATCTGACAAGCGCCAATGTCAAAATCGTCCAACACAGAGAGACTATACACGTTTGTTTAAACGAGAAGGCAACTCTCTTGACGCAGTCGTCGGATATTTGGGCCAAGNGCCTCTTCGACAAAACCAACAAAGCCGCTGTAGCTCAAGAGTACTTTCAGTTCCATAAANCGTAACGAGAAAAATATCTGNCTATGGCAACTGATCAAAACATTATTTGCCGAAGTCCGAGAAGTTTCTGGCTCACTTAAAACGGTTCTGATTCATTTTGCAGTTGAGGCATGAGTCAGGTAATTCGTTGCCCTTTTGAAAATACGATATAGGGCACATCAGTTCATTCATTTCGTCTGCCTTATTACAGCCAGTGGCAATTAAAATCATGACGAGATCATGATCTCATGAGCAGCTCATCGCAATTAAAAGTTCTGATGCAAACGCAGCAAGAAAGTTTGCACATCAAAAACATATTCGCAGCAGCAGTAACTGATACCTCTTCTCGTTTATAAGACAGGCCTTGCAGTTTTGCATCTTAATGAAGATCCACGCAGCTGGTTCACAATTAGTGAGACGCACTTGCTGGAAATAAAAACGTCCAATGCAGCATGCTTCAAACTTTTGTTTTTCTATTCAGTGTTTATCTATAGTCGGAAACGTGGGGCGGCGAGACCTACAAAATGTGCAATGCACATAGCAATGCATACGTTTTCCGGTGTCACTAAACTATGCCATGCGGATGTGTCCGCCAGTGCCGTGGTCGAAGCCGAGACTTAGTACAAAGCATGAGATCGATGCTTTGTGAGAAGTCCGAGACACGAACGTTCGATACCGAGACTAGAAAATTTTCGGCTTCTCGCAAATTTTGTCTGAGGTTCATAAAAAAAGTCGTCGGTACATCCTAGTTGCCGTTTCTGTGAATTTTCATTAATTTTTTTGAAACTGTTTTTACTTTACTTTCACTAAGGTTCAGGCTATGAAAACATGAAAACATGTCAATGGGACGCCAAACGTCCCGAGACCAGAGCTCAGGGAGATCTGCGCCACGTCTCGAGGCTTCGTCACTGGCGACCACAGAAGCAAGTCTGTAAAAGTTCGTGATGCGTGAGAGTCCAATTATGTTATGAAACATCACTACTGTAAGCGCAACGTCGTGTCTTCAGGCAAAATGGCGTCCTGTGCATTGGACATTCGCTTTACAGTGCTCACTGAATTGTGTTTTAACCCTTGCTCAGCGCATTGGTCTGATATCGTGCAATGCACGCGCTTTTATGTCAACATAGCTGTTCTTTGACAGCAACAACTTGCTCAATACTCAAATCTACACCAGATCTTTTCAGGTATAAGCCTACTTGGTTTGGTACAGTGCTGTTTACCAAGTTTGACGGAAATGAGAGTACTAATTTAGTGGCATTGATCGACGGCTGCCCATTCTATTTGAAGACATTCTTTACCATTTACGTCATTTTGGGTCGCAACACGCATTTACGCTGCATTTCAGATGAGCAAGCTGTGACCATCGGACCATATGTTGCCGACCAAACCAGACAAGATTAACTGCAAAAACTCCCCAAAATTAGCTCTCGTGCACCGAAAATGGTCTGCAAAACACGAAAAACTCTTTCAAGTTTCCTTATGATAGCGCAGAGAAGAATTCGTTGGTGGACATGTTCTATTAGTCGTAAGTTCTCTAACGAATGAGTGCAAAAGGAATGCAACTAGGACACAGTAAAGGAGTCAGAGCGTGCTGGCGTGTCGTAAAAGTGGCATACAAACACAGCGAGGTTGCTCTGATTGAATAAGGCAGCCATACCCGATTAGCTTGTTGAAGGACCATAGGAAATAACAACTTCTGTTACGGCCTGGTGTTCAACATGGCAACGTTACAACGTTGGGTCGATTGTTTGGGCCCGGAGAGAGACCGGAACAGCGGTAGGGCAGGGGGTGCAGTAGAAGAGCTAGGGCATTGGAAACTTATAAAAAACAAAAAATTGTTACCAATTATGCTTGTTTTTGTGCAGCATCAATGTTGATCTCAAAAATAATGCCAGAAATTATGGAAAACCATTCTGAATTTTATGGGTGCGCGAATAGCTGCAGTAAATTTATTTCAAGTCGATCTTGATAAACCATAACATTACCTGTGATTCTATTATGAAAAGGCACCTCCGCCTCTGTTGTCCTCTTTTAAAACGGCAGAGGGCAATACTCCCGTCATTTCACCGCTCTCCGGCGTCCCTGAAATTAGCTATGATGCTATTCTGGAAGGGCACCTGTGCCCCCGTTGCTCCCCTTATCAAAGGGCAGGTGGCGCAGTGTCCCCGTCATGCACCCCTGTTCCGACATCCCTGTTTGGGTCCCCAAAACAAATGTTATTTCAGAAACATAGTAGGCCTTCGGCATTGTATCATGGGTACATGTTTTTGACAACGCCTAACATCGGGAGCCCACGCACCACACCTTACTACACTTTAGACCTGAGGTGCCCTTGAAATTAAAGCTCAAACACACACTAATGTGATTGATGCGAGATGTCCAACCTTTGAAAAGTTTTGTATGGACATTATTATCTCATGCTGAAAGAGGCCATCCGACGTTCACTGAAACCCGGCTTGTGGCTAAGGCGCACAAAAATGATGAACCGACACGGTCNCATGAACGGGGAAGCACCGCAGAAATTCACAACATTCATTCAAATGCCATCAACACTAATAGCGCAACAGAAGTTGCCTTGATACTGCGGCGCAATTGCAATCTGTCACTTGCACATGGTTTCGACAACTGGTCTGATAAAGAAACACTCAAAGCTTCTTAGACATTTCCTTTTTATGTATGAAAGGTGGTACCAACGCCCCGGGTTAAAAAATAGTCGGATGCGAATCGGGTTTGGTCTCAGACAGGTAGCCCGGCTGCCACTGCTTTCAACCCTACTGGTTTAGGCAAATGTGTGGGTAACTACCAGAGGCCTAAATTTAGCAAACTGTACGACAGACGCCAGCGCGCTGGTAGCTGGTTTCAAAACCACTTACTGTTGTAAAACGTTTGCCATAAACTGTTGGATTCGCTTTCTGTTCGTACTTTGATTTTTCACTACAACCTTTCTTTCTGTTCTAATACAACCAAGTGCGCAAGACCGACTTGTGCAAANAACATTTCTCCTTGATTAAATGAAAAGGATTACGCTCAACAGCCAAGCATTATTAGCAGTCCAAACATTGACATATACCACGAGTGGGCAAACTATGGCTTGTGTGATCTGCACGCGGGACTTTTCTGAAATCTTGTAACTTTCGTAAAGTTTTAATGTGTTTTATTCGTTTATTTTATTTCTGTTGTCATTTTCGCAGATCTTAATGGATTTTCAATATTATTCTTTAAAGTGTCGCATGCGATTGATGCATTTGATGAACTTCGTCCCCCGCTTACACATACATATTTTTACACGTTACTAAATGCGGCAAGACCTGTTTAATGCACGTTTTGAATAAATCGGCAGTTCCTATATTGGATTTCGGCCTGCCCTTGCTGTAGAGAGGTTTTGGAAAACATCATTTGACTAACTTGACGTGGGTAGCAAACGTTTATTAGCCAAGATGGTCGACGTGAAAAACCCTCTTGTCGTACTTGCTCGGAATCTGATCAAATCAATATCTGGTGTTCGTCGTGGATTGGAAGCGATGGTTTTAAGAACTTATGGTATGGTTACAGTCAGCACAGACAGCCGATACACGCGTTGACACGAACCACCAATCGTACTCGTAAACAATCATTCCCTGTCAAAAGTTTCAAAGCAGAGGAATATTTCACGGCGTAACAAGTTATACAAACACCTTGAAAATGGCAGGAANCTTTGCAAACATGTGAATGCCACTTGANGTACGATTTTGTCCAAGTAGGTACTCAAGATATACGGANATCGAAAAAATGAAACTTAGCAACCAAAANAACTGTTCTGTCGTGTTGTAGTGGGACACATTTTCCCACAAAATCAGCATTTCCTAGTTTGTATTTTGATAATTCACAGCAAAAGGCAATGAGAGTTGATCCATATTTAGCGCTGTCAACCTTAAACACTTTATCGTTGCTTTATACTTGGAAGTAGTTAACAACCAGGACCTACTTCAATAATGCAGCAAATGCTTGTCACTTCAGAAAGCGGAGCAAGAAAAAAATGCGAAGAACGAGTGATCTGAGCTGAAGCAGAAACAACCAAACAGGGCATATTGCGCAGAAGACTAGTGAACCTAAAACGCAGGTAAAATCCGGTCAATCTACGGACAAGCAACCCATTTAACCTTTTGATCACGAAACGGAAGCGAGGCTCAAAATGTCATTTGAATCCACTTTAGCAACATCGCTCACGCCTCGCTAATGAACCCGTTTGCACCTTTTCAATAAACGCTGCAAGTAAATGAATACGGACCTGTAGCGGCGTAAGACAATCTCAAAGGTCGTACTTGTACGCATGACGTAAGCGAGCCGCAAAAAATCGCTACGGTTTTAAATGAGGCAACGTTTTCACTCAAGTATTCCTGGCGATGAATCACCACAAGGTTAAGGCAAAAATCGATTATTCAAACAAGTGAGATTTAGCCTTTCTTTCCGCTCAACTAGAACTCGTCTGTTGATAGCTTGTCAGATAAGCTGCAGCCTACTTAAACAGCGGTTTTCGTACAGAAGAACGCCAAGTTTCCTATTTTTCAACGTCCAACCGCATGGCGGATATCACGAACTGTATTTCCACTTCGAATAGCCACACAGAAGCCTTCAACGAAAGATCACGATGACTAACTGTCATCTTTTAGGTACTTCGTGCGTCACGTTGACAGAACGTTCGGGAACTGTCCACAACCAAGGGATAGTTAAAACTGTGCAGGCATTAACTGTGTGCATCGTTTGATTACGGTGGGCAAAACCCCTATAAAGACAAGTTAGAAAACCGCTCATGCATGAACACCATTAAGGTCAAGAGCACGAAAGCAAACGGACTTTTCCGCTGAACATAAGTTTAAACGTATGCGCTGAAAACGGTTTTTATTTGATGCACGATGGGCTGTTTTCTAAGAGCTTAAAAATATCTACTATATAGAATGGAAAGAAAAATTCACAAACGTATCGCTTTCTGATTTTTTATCAGAAAGTTCAAATTTGTCCCAGTTTAAGTAACAATGAGATTGAGATTATGAAAATGAGACAATGAGACTACAACCGTGAGATTATCGCAATGACATCAATGAAAATACTTTTCCACAACAAACTTGTGCATCAAGCTTAGGCTGAGGGTTTACGATAAGCCGATTACTTGAAGAAAATATATTATTTTTTGGCCGTAAATGGTTGTCATTGCACATCACACATATTTTTTTCTGATTTTACCTTGCCTTAATTGCTGCCCGTCATTTGAAACCACAAGGATGCACATTCACGGGAAAGAAGTAACGTTACAGTTGCTTCACAAAAATCAATATGCCAGTAATTGCTTCACGGAATATTATTAAGTAAATAAAAGAGTTGTTCGTGTATTTCTCCGTTTTAGTATTTATTTTANTTGTGCTAATTTACTTTTCTGACACTCTTTGAGTGTTGCGAAAGGATCGTAAANTTTTGCGATACACTGAACAGGNCAGCCATGATGATTTTGACAGTATTAGTATAGTTTTGCAAACATGCAAAATAATACTGAAATGTTGNATGGCGGCAGCAGTCGCTATCAATATTAATTAATTCTTGGTCATGTTCGTGCACGATGCTTGCGGCGCTCTGGTGTATGTGCTGCGCAAGTGGTATGTTTACTATTAATATTGCATGGCGACTGCCTGGCATTCTGCTCTAGTGAACTGTTTGAACGCGCTTTTCAACACTCGGAGCGTGGATGGTTCCGTCTGCAAGCAAAAGCAAATTAGAGGGAAAATTTAACATTCGGCGAACAGAAGCAAATCTTCATGCATTCTGCTATAAAAATAACGACACAATTCATGTGGAAAAAAGAGGCTGTTTCACGACAAAGCGTCCAGAAGCAAAGAAAAAAATCACCAACAACGCCCAAAAGCACCTTCAGGTCTAACATCACCTTCAATTAAATTTATTTTACGCATATGACGCAGTAACCACGTGTACCCGATCCAAGTTTTCGACATGTCGTTTGGAACACAGTCCCGTGTACTCAAAAAAAACCCTCTATTTTTATATTGCACACACAAAGTAAATAAGTGATGGGAGGTCATTCCGGTATCAGTGCATTGTGTGCATTCAAAAGAGTTAGAAATTTTGTCCAGAAAGTCGGTCCGCTCCAATAATGCCAACGAATGTACGCGCTTGACGTCGGGCAGTGCATATCTACATTTAGTGACGTCATGGGGCGATTTCGATTCATAACGTCAGGGACCACTTACCACGTAATGATCCTGAATAACCACGACCACCGTTCTGAACGCCAATCTTCTGATAGATTGTTATTGTTCAGGAAGTTCAGTTTCACTAAAACCGTTGCAGAAATAGAGCAATTATTTATCAGATTTGCGAATATCTGGAAATGCTTAAAATCTTTTGTCCTACCTCTCGACAGCCTGTCTATAAAACACCATGCTTATCTGGTAAAATTATCCCGATCAGGATCCGGATCAGATTTCATAATTGTGCTTTATTCTAGGTGCTGGTAATCAAATCAGAAATGACTAAAATTTAAAGTACAGTATTCATGTTTGCGCAATATTTTTACCCAATATAATTTATGAGTTGAGCTCTCTAACTTCAGTCTGCACTGTCACAGAGACTGCAATGTAAAGAAATGCGGACTTTTCTTGAGGTTTTCATCTGTGGAAACAAATTTTATGTTTTCAGCAGGGTAACCAGTTTTATTTTCGCCTAAGCTTTGCAGGTTGAATTGCGCTTTACTTTGCCATTCATCACTGCTTATTATGAGTTGCAAAAGAGACGAAATCAGATGTTTCCAGCTATTTTGAAAAACCAAAAGTGAACTTCTTGCTAGAAGCCATACTATGTCTTCTAACATACGGCTTTTACACACATCTTGTCGTTTGTGTTAATGCAAATGTGTGCACGTTGAGGTGATAGACTATGTGTTTTGCGCTCTTTGCGTGGTTTGGCTAGGCAGAGCTGTTAGCTGGCATGGCTAAGACTGCAACAGGCAAAGCATGCAACGAGTGCAAAACACTTCGTCGATTGGGCCGGACTGTGCCAAAATGTTCGCACACAAATGTTTCCCAACAGCCGTTTGCCAAACGGACGTTTTCTTGATTCCGGTCGTAAGAAATAACAAAAGGTCACCAGGCAATTACAGCAAAACCAGTGAATTACAATTAACTTGAGTAACGTTTCTGCTAGTAATTACTGTATCCTCTGAATCGTCTAAACCTGTGATTGCAGTTTTTCGCTGATTTTCTCAAGGTAGGAGCTTTAAGTAAAAAACTACCAGATTAACCAAGTCAAATAAGTGTGTTATATTCTTTTAGTTTTGCGTACTAGATATGTACAATTCATTTCCCAGTAAACTTGAGGCACACCAAAACCATGGGCGTCGGGAAGACAGTGGAGGGACTTGAAACCCCCTGGATTTTGACATTTGTCGTATTCCTGTAACATTTTTAGCAAAAAAGGTTGTTTCCTTAGTTCCCTAGAGGGAAAAGTAAAACATCACAACTTTCCCTCTTGAAAAATATTTACGGCTACCTCTGGAAATATCCGCTATTGTCCCCCCTGAAAAAAATCCTCCCGACGCCCATGACCAAGGCAATTGAAAATATTAATGTGTGTAAAAGAACAGAAGCCGGAGCCATGTTATGAAAAAAGAGAGCTCCTGAGCCGGAACTGCACTTATGAAACCCAAGAGCTCCGGAGCTGGGGTCACGTTCATGAAAAGAAAAGCTCCGAAGTGGGAGCAGTGCCATTTTCACAACGGCTGATGGTGAGTGATTACTGACTAGACTCGGGAAGAGCCAGTGACAGCACGCAGCAGTGAATGTGAATTTAACATTACAATGTTCTGCATAGACGCAGACTGTAGAAAGCAGATCTGAGTGAACGTTTCCTGATTAAGGTTGGCCTACTAGGCGTGGAGTCAGACTTAATCATCGAATAAATTTGAAATTCTTTGCAGAATAAATTTAGCTGTAGATTATTAGGCTGGAGGTTTTTGATAAGTCATAATGATAAATGATTCGGAATCGAGGACATAAAGTCTGCTTTAAAAGAGGGCTAATGTACATCCAAGGCATTGGAAAACACGAAAACAAGAAGAGCTATATTAAATATGTACTTTGTATGTAGTTTGATAAGATTTTATACTTATTCCAATTATTCGCGAAATTTGTAATCTGGGTCGGATCCAGCCAGTAAGTATAAGGGGGGCGATTTCAGTAGTTACTTACAGCGAAAAACATGAGGATTACTTTAGTCGAATTGAAGGGAAAGGTAAAAAGTCAATGATAAACTTTTAAACAAATCAATAAACCTAAATTTCTATATATAAATATATGTGTTTGCAGAGCTCCAGGGCAAAATACCCTTTTTTCGACCTTTGGTTTTTGCTGACACTAATAAAGTACTGTACTGTTAAGAGATTTTTCACTTATTTCCTGAAATTGTGCATATGGACATGTTCGTTCTGCAGACAAGCCAAGAAACTAACATGGCAAGAAAAAGCTGTTTTTGAATAAACGGAACCAGCTTTCTACACTAGAGACCCGAATGATCGGTCTTCATGTAGTGCACAATAAATAACCGCGCCAGCATGCAGCACTGCCATCAGTGAGAGGTGAAAGCCCCAGTGAACGAAACTACCATCGGCATGTAGTCGCAGTCTGTCTAATGAAGTGGCGAAACGAGTAAATCTTGTCTTGAAGTTGATTTTTTACCCGTGATCGTCTCATTTTTTGCCTAGTTCTCCTGAAAATAAGCAGCACCTGTCACAATTAATGACGCAATTAATGACGTAAGCACGCGCGATCACGCGGCGGTATCAAAACATGGATGCATCAGTGCAAATACTTTTGCATAAGCGTAAGTCCTTAAAGTTTTTGGAAATCAAGTTTCATAGCAATGACTTGTAAAACACGCTTTGCGGTCTTGTACGGCTGTCTGCGTAAAAGACCGGTTTAGCCGCAGTTTTTTATTTTCAACACAATGCTTTACAAAAAGTTGGTGAAGTATAGGTAGGTTTGACATTTTCGAAGCGTTGTTCATGGAAACGTACTACCGGACTGAGCTGTTCGCCAACACGCAGAAACAAAGCGGCGACTTGAAAGGCCATTGAGCGAAAACCAAAATTTCGTGCATCAAGATAAAGTGCAATCGGAAGTCCCGATGCGAGGAATTTATAGCGTGCTGGTCGACATCTTGTTCACGTCCACCAAATTACCGCGGGGAATTCTATGCCGGGATCCTTCCACGGATAAACCTTAAATGGAATTTTCGGCAAATGCATTTTTGTTGCCGAAACGTGTGGAGGCACAATTCGGCGTTTAAGTCTTGAAGGTTTTTCCAGACATGAACTTGTATGACCTCATACAAGCAGTTGAGCACAATGAAGCAACACAGTCATTGCAACTGTGTTGAAACACCCAAAAATCGTTTTTTTTTATTTTTCAGCTAAAGTTCTTTGAAATGACAAGAAAACACAAAACGCAAACGTTTCGTCATTTTGCAAGATGATATGCGTCCGCCAGTTAATCGAGTAAAACAATTACAAACCATTAATTTTGAAATATTTCATGTTAAGGAATTGGCTGCAGTCGGGCGCTCATCATCCCTTGTTAGTCAGATGTGAGATTGCCCCGGGCTATACGTCGGAACCTTTGACGCGTTTGCGTAGTAATAGTCAAGATTAATTTATGCTTCATACAGTAGAAACTGAGAACTCTAACAACAGGCCGGACGTCAAGCCTGCTACAAAGCACGGGAGTAACTTTAACAGAAGCTCATAGAAACGATTTCATCACCATTATCTGAAGACTCGTTGTTTGTTTTACCAATTTCATCTATGCTGTGTAGCCTCAAAATAATGAGAATAGGCCTAATGTACGGCTGTGGAATGCGCCTGGAGGCGCATTTAAGGCAAGGTGATAAAAATAGTCCGGGATCTAATCCTATTGCTATCAAACCCAGGAATCATACCAGGATGGATTTAAACTTGATTATTTCTCTGAAAGACAGAGCAATGTGCAGTTAGATAGACCTCAGAAATTCGCGCTCCGAATGATCGCTAAACCGGTTGTTCTAACACAGATCTCCGTTCTGCATCGACGCCTTCGTAGCAGAAAATACAACGTGACTTCTTGCAGTTGGTTGCACATCCCTGTTGGTGGCCGGCTGGCAAAACAGTATCAATTCAAACGAAGGCTAATTTTGCTTGACTGGGGTGCTGGACATTGCTCGCTCTTCGCGCCAAGTAAAATGGGGCGTTCTGCAAATGGTCCGCTGGCAGACGCGAACGCGAGTTCGCGTTGAAAAATATTGCACGGCTCTGCGTGACAATAGGAGTCGCCGTGGCGTTGCCGGCGCGATGCAGTTGACACTCGACGGCCTCTGCGTTTCGTCACAGCGACGCAGCCATGTCGCGCCTGCACCTCGTCAGGAAAACTAAAAAATTGAGCCTGTCGCGTTTCAAGCTGGCGCGTGAGGTGACGCAAAGCGAGTTGCGACAAAAACAATCACTTCCGCTAAACTGGCATCGGTAATGCGCGTACGCGCTGCTGCGCTAAATGCATCAGGCAGCGGCAGGTTTAAAATTACTATTGCTGAACGACGGTAGAAATTGAAATGCACTCGCGATTCAAAAGGAATCGGTTGCGAGACTCATTTGCTGCCTGGCGCTGGGCCCTGCTGCAATAACAGCACCCTTGACATTTTTCACTTCACCAGCAATATCTTTTCCTTTCAGGAATTTTTTCTCGGTTTCCTTTCTTGATTGTGGTTGGACGGGTCAAAACCTTGCACTTATTTTAATCTTTCTTTGAAAATCTAATACGCCCGTCTACCAACGTTTTCTAGTTTAGAAAAACAAACAAAGAAACAAACAAAAAAATCAAAACAGCAGCGCTTTGCGAATATGCGCTTAACATTTGCTACAAAAGAAATTTACTTGACAAAGTTTACACGCTGCATTGTGGCTTGTGATTTCATGCTTTCTTGAGTGAGCTTTTCTTTACAGTCGATTTAATCAAGCTTTTCATTTTCTGTTTTTCGAAGTGAATGGTGCACAGATTACTTGCTCCGCAGATGTTTGTTCAACTTCAGCAAAAATAAAAGTATTTCCGATAGCACAGGGGTCAGGAACCTATGGTTCGCGAGCCAGACGTGGCTCTTTTGATGACGGCATCTGGTTCGCTTGATAATTTCTCAACACTATTGTTACGTATTGTTACGTGTGAAACTTTTTCTGTAATTTCCCTGCAAAGTCATCAGAAACACCATGCAGCACCAGAAGTCGCATTAACAGTAAGAAACGTGTTATTAAAGAGAAAATCCAGATATTTACCATTGTTTAAAGTTGTTGATTTTGCTTATAAATGCACACGCTAGTTAAGTAAGTTAGTTGCATTATGTGTTGAAAAATATTACATGGTTCTCACGGAAATACGATTAAAAATATGTAGGTTTCATGGCACCCTTAGCCAAAAAGGTTCCCGACTCCTGAGTAGCAGAATAGTGATATGCAAAATTATTTATGCTCCTGCGTTTGGTACATTTGCAGAACGTGCTGCGCAAACAAACCACAGGGGATGGTCTACCAACCAACGGGATAGGCATGAAAAGATTTATGCTTGTGGATGCAAACGATATACGCTGCATGATGAAACTAGCTCAGGTACTTTGCCGCATTACGCCGCGGTATGCGTTTCGGAAGCAAAGTTAGATCTTTGATTGGTCGGAACCCCAATAGAACCATTTCATTGCGCGTTTTGATGGGTCACGTTAGACAAGGCAAGCCTGCAGAAGATCGCTACGCGTAATGCACAATCTCTCTTGAGACACGGCTGCACTGCACAAGGTGTTATTTTAATGCCTAAGCGCAATCAGAAACAAAAAAAAAGATATTTAACAACAACCATTAGCAAACTAAATACTGCTGGTGCTAAAGGGACAAATGTCAAGCTAAATATTTAATGAGCATGCTTCTTCATACACTGCTCGCGTTAAGCGTTTTAATATATGTATATACAAGGTAAAAGGCATTAACAGCCAGATATTCCCAAAGGAATCGATCCAACGCCTTAATGCAACTCCAGTTCCTGTACATGGGTGGTACAGTAGAAAACATTGCTTTTGATTGGATTGCATGTGCATGTGTATTTTCTTTGCTTGCATTTCAAAACAAAATTGTTAACTTAAATTAAAGTTAACTGCAATAGGACGAAAAGGCTCTCGGAAATATGAAGTACACACTGTTAATCACGGCTTCTGTTTTTTCAAACCGCTATGAACTCTCGGTGTGACTGGCCGTT
>JGI24159J19872_10005435_pt1 | contig 16483 bp, 9 predicted proteins | sample Ectturendosymbi4_FD_19872 | JGI IMG/M metagenome (IMG submission 19872) | reverse complement strand
GGGGGGGGGTTAACCCCAACCCCCCCCCCCTTGCGTACGCCCTTGGCTTTCCAATATTAGGCATGCTGTTCACCTCAACTGTGCATTTGTATCTCCGCTCTTTCTGTTGAGTTCTATACAACAGTTGTTTAGGATTGTGCAACATTGTCTGCCAGTCGTTATACTGTACATTGCTTATGGCTTGACCTACCTTTTAATATTGTCTGTTGTGTTCAGTACGGTCAAGTTTTAAGTTGTACAAGCGGTCTGTTATATTGAATACTTACCATAACACGAACCATGCGCATGAACTTGATGTTATTTTTTCATCATTGTTTTACAACAGGGAGTCACTCCTGTTAACATCAAATCGAAAGATCATCAATCAGACGCTCCAAGAGCGCGAAACGTTCAAGGGCATGAAATCTTGTATTTCAGCCTGCATTGCGTTGGTCCCAAGACTCTGAGAGTGAAAATCACAACTTTGGTCTGAAAAGTGGCTACAGAAATTGTGCGTTGGTTTTCATTTACCCTCATCCAACGTTCTGTTGTTTATGACTGTTTTCGCGAATAATATCTTGCAAATAGTAATTATACATACGCTTTACAATGTGAAAAACAATCAGCTAAAGTTAACAACGACTGTCTGTATGAAGAAGCTCGCAAGTCAAGGGTGATTTTAGAGTAAGAATGTTTAAGAACGCTATTGTTTAAACTTGAAAACAAACCTTCAATGAATGAAACGTTTCACCTACTGCATCTTGTTTATTTTTGAGTAAAGGCCGAATTCGGCAATTCATCTTGTAGTTAGCGCATTCTGTAACAACCTGCTTGCGCGCTAGCATTTCTTTGTTTCTTGTAACTTTTGAACTACTATATGAAGCTTTGTAGCACCAGCCAATATTTGAATTGATGCTTTTACTTAAATTCTTGTTAATTGCAGATGTACGGCAGTCCGGTCCATTCCACTTCATATGATGATGTGTCGACCATGCCAAGCAACAGCGCGTCTTCAACTAGTCTCTGCAAATCCCTTTTCTCTGTCTGCGTGAGTAGCTGCTTGGCAGCAAGGTTGAGGAATTCGTTTATGGCGTAACACGAAACAGTCAGTATTCGTGCTGACACAGTACAGTTTACCTGCTTTTCGACAAGTTTCTGGCAGGTGCGTTAATTGAAGCATGATGAGGACATGCCGGACAAATCTAAAGATCACACACTTCTGCTAAAAAAAAGTCCCAAGGGCGCAAACTGTAGAAATATTGGAACCGCAACAAAAGTGATGTAAGGACGCCCTTAAACTGCGATAACTGCATGAAATTATCTCATCTGGTTTACCAACATTTTTAGTCAGTTTCGCAAGTGTCTGTTGATGTTACAGGCTTGCAGCTGAAATATTACCACTTTATCACAACTGACCTCGCATCCTAGTATCTTTTTTCTCGACAGTTTCCATACCAGCCGCTGTAGTTTGCACATTACGCGATTGAAAGCAACGAATAATATAGTGAGCCCATCGGCATGGGCAAACGTTAATGGGCAAAGCTGGTAAGTGAAGCTTTGCGATAGTTGTTAATACGGAAGATGTACATAAACTAATTTTGCTAAATCTGCAAACAGCCGTAAATCGGGAGTTTCAGACAAACTTATTTGGGAATCGTGATATATTAGTTGCGTTGTTTGGACACGTACCACACTGCATTATGAAATGCTAGCAGGGATTTTACGTGTTCACTACCCTAATCAGTAAATTGCCCCGATGAATAAAGAAAAATATGCGATAAATCCAAAATGAAAGAAGCGCAATTATGTGATGAATCTTGCTTGGCGCCACATTGATATGGAAGATTCAAGGCTGGAATAAACGCTGAAAGCTACGCATAGTTACGAAATCTTTGCGTCTGTTGTTGTCAGGCCCGTAACCAGGCGAGGAGCGGGGGTGCGAAGTAAAATTTTTCGCCCTCGCTGGAAAAATGTGTTCGACATAGTTTAAAAATTTGGGACCCTATCAGAAACTTTTCGCTCCACTTGGTGTTCCAAGCTGGTTACACGCCTGGTTGCTGCGGACCAGTTGACCAGAACGTTGAATTCTAGGTTTATTTTATAGAAACCACTCTTACGAAAATCATTTCTCACAGCACTGCTATCTATTGCTATTTCAAAGTGACTTTCTGCGTAAGGCGCAGGCCTGTGAAAGCAAACAAGAAGCAGAGCAATCATTTTAAAACCCTTGTGTAAAAAAAGCTTTTGTTATTTCTAAACCTGAAACGCAGATTCAATGATGAAGCTGATCCGGTTTCCGTGGCTGTGTGAAAATCTGACTCATACAGCGATGTACGTACATGCCATAGAGAAAAATTTTAAGCTTTTTTTAGCAGCCAGGCTTCATCGATTACAGCGACATCAGGGTCCAATGCTCGACACCTATCATCGATGTGTTGCAATGGCAAGCACACATCCAAACCTTCCACTGGGAACAGCATAAGTCGCGTATGGAGTTTACTTTCAGGAGTCAGTATAGAGCACCGTTGAACGAAATACCAAGGTCATTTTCATGACAAGACATATGAATCTAATTTTCCAACGGACAACTCGACATTTGCAAGAGTTGTTTGCTGGTTCATGTCCAGACCGATCGGATAAACGGGTGATACTTTTGCAAACATTGAAGATTAGGACGTATGGAGTGTTAAGATTGTATTTATATTTTACCGAGTGCTTCGAATTTCACATGAGCCCCCTTCAATCACAGTTCGAAGCACGTTCGCTGCCAGTTTCTAACAAAAAGTCCGTGCGTTTCCTGCAGTCAGAGACAAACCCGAAATAAGACTGCGGTGTCAGGCGAGCGTTGCACTATCAGAAGGTTTCTCCATTGACGGAACCACACAGTGACCTTCGGTCAGGCCAAGGACACTGCAGCAACGCTGCATGCAACTGCGATACAGAAGGCGCTGGTCCCAAGCGGTTCTCAGTTGCGGACAGCTGCCGTCAAGCGCAGGAGTTGAGTTGAATATAGTGTTAATTGTCGGTCGGGGGTCTAAAATAAGAGCCTGTGAAGTCGCTCGGCCGATCGTGGCGGCCACGATCGTGACGTGCAGGCGCTCGGTTCAGTTTTACTACTTTTATCCGGTTTGTTTGATGTCAACTGCCGACATAAATAAAATATTTTGCTTTTTTCCCAGCTTGATTTCTGCCATTGTCGAAAATTTCGAAAATGTGTTTGTAAACTCATTTTGTTTAAACGGCAGATGGCCATTTAGGGAATACGCGCAACGCAGGTTTCAGACGACGGAACTATCGGTATGCTTCGGAAAACAACAAAATGCTTTAATTGGTAAGTTTAAAGTTATATCTCAGATATAAGCTTGAGCTCAAAACATCCATTGTTGTAAACAGTGTTTCACCAAACAATCGGAAGGTGCTCGCTGAAATTAAACAAGAAGCGATGAAGATTATGGTTGCGAATTAGCTCAAGCAATAGCTTTTGCGCAGTGACAATGATGTAGGTGTTTGGTAGGTCAAGTTAAAATATTAAACAACCATGGAACAAGTCCAGAACGACATGTAAGAAAACTGCGGTTAAACACGTTTCTTACAAAACACCTAAAAACATCCTGTGCGATCTCGGGGTTTTAGCGCAGATCAAGATGACTGCAACTGCAGCACATCATCAGAAGCTTGCAGCAAGCCTGGGGGTTCCGATACATACGACTGTGTGCTCTGACCAACTGACAAAAAAGATTACTCGTAATGCAGCAAACAAATAAACCAAACTGCTGTTTTTTATTCCAAATCAAAGCGCCTTTCACCCAGGTCTAAGGTAGCTCGCAGCAAGCACGGCAGCTGATAGAGGGGACAAGTTGCCGGGGGCCTTCTGGTTGGAACAGGAAGTTGCGTCATCCTAAAAACTGGACGAAGGAGGTTGCGTTTGCACAGAAAGTCGACAACCGCCCTTGCTGGGAGAACTCGAACGTAATTAAACTATGAAAGATGCTAAAAGCATAAAATTTTGCTGTAAAAAATAAACAAGACAACAAAACGTGCAAGCAGTGACGATCTAGTAGCTGAAGAAAAAGATTCGAAGAAGGAGAGCAATTACTCGAAGAATTCGGAAAAGATGCTGCAAAGATAAAGCTAAAATGCAGTGGGATTCAAGAAGCAATCGGTAAAGACCGGACAAATTCCAAATTGCACGTTGGAGACAGAACGAAATACTTTGAACGGACGATTGTCGGCAGGAAAGATCCAGCACCCGCTAACAGCTGGTAATTTTCTTATGCTTTATACTTTTTTTCCTGTTCTGAACAGATTATTATTAACTTTGGCAGCATCGGGAGAATTAACGAAACTAACTGAGCAACATGAAAACTTAAAACTATCTTCGCAAAGTACAGAGACAAGCTCAGCAAGGGTGGAGGGTTAGAAGCCATGTTGAACAAAGACCGCTTTCACTTCTGAAAAAACAGCTTCGACGTCTTGTTCCGAGTTGACCTGGTCATAGAGAAAAGCTAGGCGTTAGTTTAAAATTACAACCGCCGAAAAGCAAAGAAATGGTTTTTAGAGACTATACATTTTTATTCTGAGACGTTTCGGATTAATCTTAATCCATCTTCAGTCAAAAAAATAATAATATTATTATTTTTTTAATAAAAATATTATTATTTTTCAATAAAAATATTATTATTTATAAAAATATTATTATAATAAAAATATTATTATTTTTTTGACTGAAGATGGATTAAGATTAATCCGAAAGGTCTCAGAATAAAAATGTATAGTTTTTTGAAAGCTTTTTTAGTGTTAATGAAACTGTTAAGTCTATCCCAATTTTATGCTCCAAAGGTTTTTAGAGAATTTTGGTTTCTTTCCCCAAAACAAGAAAACAGATCAACCGATTTGGAAATTATGCGAAAAACACATTTTTATTTGTCGACTTCCGATGCATGATATTCGCAGACACCGAAGTAGCCAACTTTAGTTGTTTCTTAACCCTGCTCTTGAACATATAATAACTAAATGTGTGGCCGTAAGTTTGTAAAAACAAATGGAATAACGGTCTCAACGCAGAAATTACGCGATGCTGAAATGCTGCTTTCATTTTCATTGTATCTGGCTTGTTACAGTCTTATACGTGGTATATTGTTTAAAAATCGTGAACTGCAAACGTACGTGGCTCTTGATTCATGTTATTTTTGATTCATGAACTCTGTACAACAACAGTGAAGCAAGTGTGTCTTTCAGCAGTTTAAGCTTCACTTTTCGTTTAGTAAAAGTTGGTAAATCTGTTACGTTTATAAACAGTTACCGCTATCTTTTTTAATCAGCAACACATTGGGAATTTAGCCGAAATAACAGAATATTAAATAAAACAGGTTATTATTTGACAATCTGTCAGTTACGTAAATTCACTCGAAAATAAAACATACTAGTTGCAGAAAAAAACGATGCCGATCAGGTTTAAGTGGAAAATAGACCTTGGAAATGTCGAAAATATTATTGTCTACGTGTAAGTTTACAAAAACAAGACAACGTCCTTAGAAAAACAAACTGAGCAAGCATCTGTTATGGATTCACAAAGAAAGTGCAGCGGAATTTTAAAAAGCCTGGTTCGCATTTTGCAGAAAAGAAAACTTTCGTGTGAAATTTAGTTTGTAATCATATTCTGCCCTACGTTAGCCGTAAAAATAAAATAATTTCTGCACGAAAAAACTGTTCGTGAGTTGGGGTCAACCAAACCAATTTTCGCAAGATTTCCCACAGTGCTATTGGTACAAAAGTGAGTGGGGGAGACTTGTGTCTCGGACTCCCTTTCAAAAATAGTGGGGTCCGGACCCCCGTCCACCCTTGTTCCAACAAACCTACATCCCATTACACAGCAATCCACAAAAACGAGTTTTGCGTGCCAGGCTCAAGCACCATTTCAAAAACGTATTGCTGTGAAGTGTTGGGCATTAATCACCGGCCCTCCAAGACACGCACAGCAAATTGTGCGCGGGAACCATTTGAATCAAACCTTGACTTTCACTAATTTTTGAACAGTAAACAAAAAAGTATTTTGGAAAACAATAGTTTTTCACGTCTGCAGCAAACGACCTACAGTCGTTGCCAGACGCATCGCCGGCACAGGTCTGTTAAAGGAATATTTTTATTTGTCAAGGGAGTGGCTTGAGAATCAAATCAGAGCTTATCAAAGTTTATTCCTGTTTGCAGATATTACCCCTAAATGTTGTCAGGGAACTTAATGCTCACTTAGGAGATGTAAACCCAAGTCTCCTGTAGCGACGGGGCTGGAAAATACGCAAAAAATATAGTACCCACCTAAAAAAATGGACAGCAGAGAATTGATCAAGGAATTCTAACTCAATAAAAAACACAGCTGTTAACACGATAGAAAAGTGTAACGCCGTACAGATGCTCTTTCCACAGCAACACCGTATTGATTTGCTGAACAAGCCTCAGTAAGCAAAGTCAACATACCCGTCGTATTTTATCTTTTTGCTTATAGTACTCTATCACAGGTTCAGTAGCGGACACGAAGGTCTGCAGCCTTTTTCTGATCGTCTCTTCGTTGTCGTCTGCGCGGCCGCTCGTCTCCGCTCTTTTCAAAAGACGCTTGACCATCGTTTCCTGGGAGGCGTCAACCCACAGGACGAACAAACAGGGAGCGATCTGTGGCAAAAACGGATCCCGTTAATTAACGCAAAGCCGCTGACGCAAAAAAGTCCTTGCTGTTGTTTGTACACGTCATGCACGGCTGACGTTGGTCAATATCGGAGAAAAAAGCCGAGTGGTTGCTCTGATCAGATTTTTGCTGGATATTTTATTTTGTTTATATGCACTTTCAACCGGGTTTTTGTGTTCGACAAGTTCAACGATCTGGTTTAGTTTCTCTTTGACCAACGTGCGCAGGTGCTGGGGCAGACCGAAATTATTGTTTCTAAACAACTCCGTAGGTTAAGGGTTCGTATCCCGGGACAGGTAGTAAATACACGTATTTATAGACTTTTACCGACGTCTGCAAAATAAGAGTGACTGGGCTGAACATCCGGGTGCAAATCTGCAAAAACACCCCCAGCCGCTAAAACACATCGTTTCCTGCTTCGTTCATAATAACTTTAAATGAGAGAAACATGCAATCGCTCGCAACGCGACCTGAAAGAAATGCGCAGAGTTTTTTGTTATTTGTTAACAAGGATGAAGCAAACGTTTTGAACGGAATGGATGGGTAGACGAGCGATGCACTCTTCACGTTACATCCGCAGCTGTAAGCAAGGAGGTAACATAAAGTCGTGACTCGGCAAATCAAACCTCTGCGATTGACAATGTCACTTTTTCCATAGCAAAAGTACACTGGAAAATCAAGTGACAACCAATGACGAAGCAACACGGTAAGCGTGAAATTTGCGCTGAAGAAGCAGTGGGTTCTTGAAATACGCACAATGTGCGAAAAATATGAAGCTCTTCTTCACCGCATCTATCTGTGCCGAAAAAAGCAGTCGCAACAATTACACACTCACTGTTTTCTCGAATTCAACTCCTTGGTTGACGTCACGGGGATAGCCGTCAATCAAAAATCCTTTGCTGTCCGGATTCTTGGTTATGTTGTCTTTGATCAGACCAAGCACAGTGCTCTGAAAGGAAATGAAAAGTTGCGATTGCGTGAAGCTTCTTCGCTTGCACGAAATATCAAAAGGATCGATTTTGGATATTTTAAGCAAGCCAATTCCAGCAAAAAGGTGAATTTTAGATGCATGGGTTGCCTGTAACAAACGTTATTTGGCAAAGGAAGAAATATGTTTAGCAAAATTAATTTTTGAAAGCTCAAAAGTTCTAATTCCAGCTGTAGCCAAATTAAGCTCCTACAAAGCCTCGGGAATTTGCTGAGTGCTTTGCATGACTTAAGCAAATGTCTGCAGGTATATTTGACTTTTCGAGGTTTTGATCAGTCGGTCGGGTTTTATGGACGAAAGACAACTACAGCAAAACCGCATGAGTTTGGAGGTGAGAATACATGACGGAGTGTATAAGGTGGAAAAATATGCGCCATATAACGCAAAACACACGCTTCCTTATCGCATGTGCTGCATTGTTTTGCTTGTGTAGTTTGTGTGGTATTGCTTGTGTAGTTTGTGCAGTATTTTGCTTGCGTAATTTGTGTAGTATTGTGTTGTTTGTGTAGTGTGCTTGTATAGTTTTTTCCAAAACACGCCATTGCTTTAAGTCAACGGCAACGTTTCGCAAAAGATGGTTTTGAAAAAGCACAACATAAAAACTAAAGCGATTTTAACACATGGAAACAAGTGCTGCATCAAAAACATCGCTAAACAAGCGCACCAAAGGAACAAGCTCGCCCGCTTCCATAATAGCTTGAAGCTCTTTGCCTTTCGCGCTACCGGATGCGACCTCCGCTCTTAAAAGATCACCGGAGGAGAAATGTGTGAAGCCATACTGGGCCACGATCCTCTCGCACTGAGTACCTTTACCAGAGCCGGGTCCACCTGCGCACATACTCGGAGATTTAGACATTGCAACTAACGATCTTCCCAAGATCAAGTTTCGGTCGTCAACATGGAAATTTTTTTCCAGGGGGGGGCAATGTCGATATTTTGCTTATTTTTTTCAGGTTGTTGGTGATGCAACGCAAATGGACGTATACAAAAAAGAAAATATTCAGTGTTACGGCAACACTTGCATACAGCGTTTTCATTGTAAGAAAACCTTACAATGAGCAAATGTTTGTTTTGGCGAGCATGGATTTTTTAAGACTGAGTTAGCGGAGTTCTGAATGAATTCACAACAAACTTTGAATTTTTAGAATAAGTGTAAAATCTTATGAAAATATGAACAAACTACACATTTAATTCAAATAGGTTCTCCTGGTTTTCGTGCTTTTCCAATGATTTGGAGTGTTGCAAGTGCCCGAGATGAGATTTCACAGCGCAAATGGTCTGGTGCAGTGGTTCTCGAACTTTCATGAGCCGTGGCTCTCTTCTAAGTTTAACTGACGAATATCAACGTCAATCGCTGTCAACAACCTTGCGTTGGTCACTTGCACAATGGAGATGGCACTTCACCGAAAAGTTAAAGGGGTACATGGTCATCTGTCGAAGTGCTGACAGGATACGTGGTCAGACAGAGGTTGGGAAACCCTGGTCTAAACGAATGCAAACATCTTTTATTTCTCATTCAACAATTGAAAGCTTTACGTTTGCTGCAAGCATTCGAGAAATCAGCCAATTGGGCTCTGCTTTCACGAATTTGCGATGAATCAAACTTGCGCATATCTGTATTCAAGTGAAAGCTTATGCAAAGGCGATGCAGTCGATTCAATGAGGAAATGTTTTAATAATAAATCGATTTCACGTAACTCTACGTATCATCAGTCCTGAAAGCTGCAAGCAGTGCTAACGGGTGAAATGCTGCAGAACTAAAGCAAGAGCAGAGAAAGGAAACAAAGTCAAGACTAATATGAACAAATCAAAACACAATTACTTGCCGCAGTTTGTGTTTTTATTTATTCATTTTAATCTTGAGTTTCCAACAGATCGAGTGATAGAAGAGCAACGATACTTTCATCGAAGACGAACCAGCAGCCTACAAACCTTGTTCACAGCAGGCGAAAGCTCTGCTAAACATAGACGAAGATTGATAAGCCCTACTGGCTGCGATGGCACTTCCGGTTTTGACGCCGCTTCCTTCAACAACCTTGCACATCAGTTCAGTCCCGTAGACTATGTGCGTGTTTTTGTTGCAAACAGGAAGCCTTGGCTAGCTTTCTGCAAAGAGCAGGCTAATGGCGGTCTGAGCAATACTAACCACCCCAAAGACAATCATATGATGGTGACCTTGCAAAAACTTCACGAACTGTATTTTTTTATACGAAATGTTTCCATCAGTGACAAGAACGAGGGTTTTGAAGAAATTACAATTCAGATTAAAATATGATGCAGCCTACGTAGTTACTATACAAACAAAAGTTAGACCGTTTGACTGAAAAGCATTTCAAAGTTGAACCTATGATGACAACGTGAGAAAAAATTTATCGAATAAATTGCAGAGTTAAAAAAAACTGCATGGGAAAATACGGTGATTCCATAGTAATAGCTGCACAACATTGAAATTAGTGGACAAGCGCCAGGAAGAAGCAAGCAGCGACTAAAAATAAAGATGCCGCTTGTGCCATTGTACGTGGCTGTCTGACTGTAACGCTTACCGGTTGTCAGCGCCATGACGATGCGCAGCGCGGAACGACGCGTTAAAGCTTGAGAGGAAATTTGTCAGCAGTGAATTAAACGCAGCTCAAACTTTGACATTCACTGCCCCAGTAGACATTAAATTAATCAGAGTTCTCAGAAAGTATCGGAGATCCGAGCCTGCTGCACCAAACAGCGCCATTGCAAAGTCTTGACGCTTAACTAAGGGTAGCAGGGACGGTGCGTAGAACCAGCAGAGGCCTACAATAAAGTGTGCTACTCACCTACAACAAAGACGATCGGTTTTGAGGCCATGTCTCCTGAAATGCAAAATTAAACAATGATTAAAACAGTCCTCGAACGTAGCAACAACTGCCTGGAAATCTGAGGAAAACACTAAATATCAATAGACAACGAAGTTTTCGGCAAAATCTTCCAACAGCTAAAATCGATACCATTTCTTGTTTAAATGTCTAAAGCAGACTTTACGGTTGATTGGATCTCTACCTTTGTTTACCCATCGTAATCACTGCGAAGATCTTTTAGAACATTTGTGAAGTCATAAGAAACATCGTTGTGCCTTTGTACAGCACTGGCATTTCGAAAAATTTGGGTGTCCATCTACATATTCAGAGGAACCGTAACCTTTCCCAGCATTCAACAAACAGCGTTCTAACAATATACTATGTTTGATACATGCTCGAAGTCGTGCCGGACAGAAAAACCACGTTTTTTCATTGATACGTTCCCGAACGTTAATCTCAGCCTGACAACCACTCCACATTAATAAAGAAGCATCATAACATCCATTTTCAAAATATTAATCTTGGCAGCCTTAAGTTATGCAATAAACTCCAAGTTCAGTGTCAGCGTTAACAAAAAATACGTCCTGAAATAAGATAATGTGCAGAAAAACTACTTATTTCTCAAATTTACGTTCGCCATGCACGGTTATATTTACGAGTGCAACAAACACCACAAACTCTTTAATAAGTCATTAAAGACTTTTTAGAAACTGTTCTTGATGAGGTAGCCATACAAGACGCATTTTTCCACTCACTTATATTCGTCTCTTCAGGTTTGCAAAGCTTTCCTATTTCCGACCAGTTCCACTGCAAACGCAATACAATTTTTAATTGCTGAGGAAAGAACTGACACGCAAACAAATAGAACTTCAAGTAGACCCAAGTCTAGAGAAAGACGTTTAGCTTTCTCGGTCAGCTGTTAAAGCACTACTCGAAGTACACGCTATCGCTGCTGAAGCTCCGCCAACAACCGAGAGATCGTGACGTCACATCGGGTGAAGAAGGATTTACCTCATAATGGCCCGAGTGAAAAAGGTTGTGATGCTGGTGACGATTACCGACCCCACGGATCTACTTGAATGCGTTCACCATTCAAACAGTTACACCTTGCACGATAGAATCAAGATCGCCACCCTGCACATTGGCGTAGCCAGGGGGGCAAAAGGGGCTGTGCCCCCCAAAATTTCTAACATGTCTTGTCGTTTAGTGCTTCGAGAGGCGGTGTCCCACACCAGATACTATTGCTTGTTTGAAGTCAAAAATATTTGGCCTTTCCCCAAATTTTGGGATGGCTACGCCACACTGACCCTGCAACTTCTTAACCATTATCTCAAGTTTTTAAATCGTAATTATGGCTCTCGGATCAGCAGCGCAGCCAGAATGAGGCCGATGAGGCCATGGCCTCCCGAAGCAAACTTGCTAAGGTCTTTACTGGTGCTTTGTATAAATTTTCAACTGTCAGAAAGACGTCAGTGACTGACGACGTCAATGACTCCCCCCCGAACAAAATGCTTGGCTGCGCTACTGTCTAGGATGGAGTTTGACAAAATTTTCTGAATCACTACAAGTCTCACGAAAGCTGCCCGCGAAAAGCTTGTGACGAAATCTACCAGGTGGAAGAAGTAAAATTGTAATCGCAACTCACTAGGGCTGGACAAAACAGTAACTAAATCATAATTTTTCTACAGCTACACCGACGTCTTGAGAATTTGCAGTCACGTTTTTGCACTTCTGTCAATTTTGTCTGGTTATTTCTCTTCACGACAAGATTGTAGTGCTTGAATACATAGCATGGGCAATAAGTGGGGTATCTTAACCGTTCCAATCTTCAATAGTAAAAAGAAAACAGATTTCGAGCAAGGGTTATAGTCACAACTGTAGTTGGAGAGAAATGCAGGCAACGTCATCTCCACTCTCCACACTTTTATGAGGAAGTAAAGGTATGTCCTTCTTTTCTGAAGCGGCGCAATAACATCTGCGCCTTCGTTTATTTTTGGGTGTGTGTGTGTGTGGAACCCTAAAGAGGGAAATTTTGCAACTTCGTAGATGGTGCTTATTCGCACCTTCATTTCAACAGAGCATTCCTTACTTTTTTCTTAAGCATTGACACGCTGGCTACAGCCCCATTAGTTCAGCATGGTTTTCGGATGAAACAAACCCTTTGTAGAAATATCGCAAAAAGAAAACACAAAATTCACACGACTCGCTTTAACAGTAGCCCACCGCACATTTAAAACAAGTTGTTTTCGCAATAATGCACAATGTGCGTGACATTTCGCAGAAAACCTCAAACAATCTTTAACGACAAATATGCTGAATGTGTTTGAGAGCTAACAGTGAAGCAATAACGAAACAGCCTCATCAAACATAAATGGTGTTCAATAGACTGGATCCCACACAAAGAGCATCTAAGGAGGAAAATTATGTGTTTGACGGCGGAAAAAATCGTGCTGGTATGGCTGTACTGGTTTATTCAAAGACAAAAAATCAAACTCGCTGATGTTGATTGCTGTAAAGGTAGTCCATACTTTTGACTAGTGACATAACTAACAGCAATTCATAACAAACCACTAACAGTTTTGTCCTTTATTCCAAAAACCAAGAATGTTAACGTTGTTTTTTCGCTGATTTTTTTGTTGGTTCTAAAACGTTACCATTATCTTTGAAAACAAAAACGTGCTTTAGCGTTAACAAAAGAAACTTTTCGTTTTCACACTTGTGAACCTGGAGCGTATAGCGTGGTCGCAGTGGCAATAACACGCAGCAAACAACATCGCGCACCAAGCAAAAGCAGTCGGGGACCGAGGGAACAAGAGCATTTCGTTAACGTACCGTGAGAGAACACAAATGCTCACCTATGTCACAAAGAAAAACGAATGAAAACATTGCATCAACACCTTTAACCTAAAGTTCAACCTCAAGGTCAAACAAATTGAGAAAAGAATAAAATCTTTCGGTTTCAAATATAATTCTTTAGGGGTTCATCACCAGTTTATGATGACCTAATATCTAAATCAAAGTTCTTACAGTTTCTTGTTTTTCTGATGCCTTCTAAAAGTTGTGATCCGACACAGTGGCGCAAATAGAGGTTTGAGCCAGGGTAGAAAACTTAACTGAATGGCATACCGTATGGGGCCCATAAGACAACACTCAAAAACAGTTGAGAAATGATAATGAATCCAGATGTGGATGTCTATTCTAAAACCCGAAATCACCGGAAAAACACTCCGAAAAACGCAAAAAAAACAACTACCTCCTGAAAACTAAAAGAATGCCAAATACCGAAATACGAGGTAAGCGGGGACCCGGTTTTTACATTTAGCTTGATAGGGGGTGGTTCACACCCTTGCCCCTCTGTCAGTTACGCCCCTAATCCAATATAAATCGAGGGTAGCCACAAATCCGGTTTTGACTACCTCTGTTTTCCAGGCTTTTCCAGCGTCCACTTAGGTTCACTGCTAATTATGCCATTTAGGAATCATAAAAAAACTTCCTAGCCAATGACTTACTTTACTCAAACAGTTCGGTTTGTCCGGAATCCCATGATTTTGCTGCTTTTGCCCATGCGCATGACAAATTCACCGAGTTACGGCAGTAAATTTGAATTCTGAACACGAAGAGCAATATGATAATGAAAAACCTTTGTTTTTCATGGCGCATTGTTACATCATAGTAACATGAATTAATGATCATTTATGTACGCAGCCTACTGCTGCACGAGCACGAGGTTTTTGAAAGGACACTGCAATGCAGTGTTTCCCAATCTTTTTTGGCTAGAGCCCCCTTTTCTGACAAACAAATTTCTATCGCCCCCCTACCATCCCTAGCACACATACCAACACAATTTTTTTGTATTGTATATTTGGGATGTTTGAAAATGATTGGAAAAAGAATGAGTGCAAAGATGCATTTCACTATAAAACTTAATTTGGTAAATTAACTCATGTAGCAGTTGGAAACTGTTAGAGTTAATGATTTGGAAACTGTTAGAGTTCATGAAGGGCTCGATTTCGTTTGAACAGCATTAAACGTGGACAAGAAGGTGAAGATTTCCGATTTGGCTGTAATGAGGTTAACACCATTCCTTGCAATTGCAAATTAACTTCACTGAACTTCGTGAAGATATCTGTGTACTGTGACAGCCAAGATACTGTATCTATGACACCCTTTGACAGCCACCTTCTGTGTGCAGCAACAGGCGTATAAACTCTCTTCATCATTATCCGAGTGCACCGCATCGCCTAAACTTAGCAAAGCACTTCTAAACCCTTAGGTGTCCTTTGATCAATCAATCCATAAATACTCTGCCACATTTTTAGTAAATTTTGAGTGCGGAGCAGTGCAGGATTGAATTTAATCTGCATATTTCACAAGTTTTTGAACTTAGCCGTGACACTTCCAGTCGTCCACTGGCTCTACCATCTCTCTTTCCCTGGATTTCCTTGGCGCTGCTCAAGCTAATGTGCGTTCTGAAACACACTTCTGTTTTCCGGAGTCTTTTCGATTCCCTTTAGGTAACTTATTCTTGTTGGCACCTACCACTATCTGTAAAAAATATAAATTGCCTTTCTACTTTCGAATTCAAATCGTACAAGGTTATTATTAAATTTACAATCATTAAACCACACCATCCAAAATTAGCTCACGTGTGTGGTTACAAGCTGAGTCTAAGTGCAACCGTGCATTCTCACACCTGAGCGGTGATAGTCATCGTAATGAAACGGACATTATTAAATAGCAGTTTACCCGTGCCAAGAAGTACAGCTGACGAAAAATCCAATCATAATCATTTCATTATACAGGAGGACAGTTTTACTGTGTAGCTTACCTTTAGTGATGGAAACTACAGTTCATCAGTTTATCTCCTAGCATTTCACCTGTTTTGTTTCCAAAACGCTAAGTTTTTGTTTACAAATTAGGGGAAGGTGGGGCACAGTTGGACTAGGGGCACAGTCGTCTTTTTTGATCTATTCAAAAAGTTGAAAACGTCGAACTTTAAAATTTCCATGCTGATTTAGTCTCATACCAGCCGTAGTACTAAAGTAAAATTTTCGTTGATAGGCAGCCGTTGTTACGAATTACAGAGAAAGTTGTGTTTTTTCAACCCAATAGTAGTTTATAAATCGCATTTAGATTTGAGTTTTGCCCACGTTAATCAGCATCTTCTGTTCTGAGTTTTTGTGACGTTTGAGTCAGGACAGTGCAACATTATTTGATAAAGCCAGATTTTATTCTTTTTTATAAGTTGAGTTGGTACTTCTTTCTTTTTAAGTTGAGTTGGTACTTGTTCATTTTATTTTTTAGGTTTGCATGGGGCACATCTGACAGAAAAAATGGGCACACTCGACACACTGCCACTAGGTCAGTCTAAACAAAGTAAAGCTTGAGGGGTTCTATTGGAATGCAGTACAGAATAATTCTAATCTATGAGCATTTTTAGGTTTGTTATGTGCTTAGAGGCACATTATATTTGTATGGTAAAGAATGAATGTCGGCATACTGCATTGGTTTCATTGAATATTTGGTAATCATCAAATTTGTTTTGCCACGCACCATGCAGTGATAGTGGGCAATTTGAAGGTGAAAAAAGTGGAGAGGCAGTTAGCAAGTGCCTACTTTACATATGATATCACATGAACATTATGCAATGCATGCAACCCAACTTTTTTTGACCGGTCAAGTGTACCCCATTCTCATGTCGAGTGTGCCCCATGCATGGGGCACACTCGACAGAAAAAGTACCCTTTTCAAATTATTGTAAAATTTTTTCTCAGGGGCGTTGTTTTAATGTTTTGGCATGATATTGTGTAAACAGAGTTGCTTTATTGTGTGACAAATTTTGAGCTTGTTTGGACTTGAAATAAAGTAGCAGTGGTCGAAAATTCAAAAAAGTGTCGACTGTACCCCACCTTCCCCTGTGCACACATGTTTGTTGATCAAACTGTTTTTTATGAATTTGGTCACTCAAAGTTAGTAAGACAACAGAAATGTAGTTATTAACTGGGTCTC
>JGI24159J19872_10005434_pt1 | contig 16487 bp, 10 predicted proteins | sample Ectturendosymbi4_FD_19872 | JGI IMG/M metagenome (IMG submission 19872) | reverse complement strand
AAGAATCATTTCTGAATTTTTGCACAGTTAAACATTGCGTATATTCAGACACATTTGCACCTGCTGGCATTTTAAGAATATTTCTCACAAAAAACGTACAGTACTTTATTGATCTTACAATTTAAGTTGCAAAGACGCAACGAAAAATGTGCAAGTCATTACTGTAACTCAACTGGTTTCCTGAACTTGCCCATACGACGTCCTGCTGCACAAACACCAAATCAGTCCAAACCTTCTTTCCAGCATGCAACCAACCGCTTCACTACGGTCGCGATCACAACCGAAAGAGCACTCGTTTTTTCGGCACCGCATACAAAGCACGAAAATGCGTGCACCACACGCGAGTCTGCAATCGTTGCGAAAATGGATTTTATAGTTACAGTGTCACATTGTTGTAACAATCCTCCTCCACAAAATGGCAGTGGCAGACAATCAAGACACTTGATAATATCTTTTTTATCTACGCCGCTGAGGGCCTCTGCTGAAACTGGTTTTGACGTCACTTTAAGATTCCTCGATCAATTCGCACCAAGTACGTCACGCGACCCAGTTTTCGAATAACCTTTCATGGAGGAACTTCGGTCCAGAAGCGTAATTTTGGGCATAAACCAGCCAATCGACAGCAAAAGTATGTCCCGTCGATGATTTTATATACTGATGACATCTCTTTCTTTTTTCCTCCACTCAAAACAGTGAAAACATTGCACTTAATTTTGCAAAACTCCGGCTGGAGTCCTCTATTCCAGTGCTGTGTGACGGGTACTGGAATAAGATGTCAGGACGATTTCTTCCTCTTTCCTCCAACTCGAGTTAAATGGAAGCGTCAAACATAACCATTTTTGAAAAGTACTGGCCACTTTGCAAACGTTCCATGATGCAAACGAGAGAAGGCAGAGGGCGTTGGACAATCTGAAGCTGTTGATTCAATGCATTGAAGCCAACGCAAATTCTTACAGCCCAGTTTGGCTTGAAAATAGCTTCGATTGGCGCAGCCCAACAGTCACTGTCGTTATTTCGTACCAACACGTCTTTTGCTACTTATCTATCCAACTCGTTTAACAGCAAACGGAATTCATTTGACATACAAAATGCCGGTATAGCTCACGTTTCATCTAAAGACAACCTTAAGATTTAGTACAAAGTCTTCATTTCGATGAGAAAACTTTGGGAAGCTTTAATTGCTAACTGTAATGCTTTAGTCGAGTGACCGAAGAGATCTCACTTTTGTCTGCAATTGCCTGGGTATAGAAAGACAAAACAATCTTTCCTTAGTGTTCCAAGAAATGATCCATTTGCGACATGCCATGTACTGTAATTGTAAAGCCACCACCCCAGTCTAATGCAAACAAGTCCACACCATCCTCTTCCTTCTCGACTGAGTTTTAGCATCTTCTGAAAATCTCCCAACCTGGACCTTGACTATACGCATTGACCTTCGACAATCTGCAGTCTTACCCCGTGCGCCAACAGACGCTTTTAATCGGATAGCACTCGAACGAATCCAACATTTGATAACCTTCTAAAGAGTCTAAAGTTTAAAACCAACCATGGAGCATGGAGATCCAGTGTCCCACTAGCAGATGGCACATCAGTTTTTTGCCAAACCTCGGCGGAGATCTAGATTTGCTTAACGATCCGCAGATAACATCTCGCGGATTTTCGATACTTGTCCCCACCGACAAGACTTCGGTGGTCCGATTATGTCCAACGCTTGTGTCCCTTTGAAGAACACTGTTGAGACGAATTTTCAGCCTTAGTGCGTTCTGAATTGTAAAAAGCTTTACCGTGTCCATTTTTCCACACTTTATAGGAATACAGTTTGCTAAAAAGGCAGTCCGGCTTCGTATGTCGAGAGAAGCACCGTGGACAAGAACTCCACCGACCGCTTTGCTTCGTTCTTTAAGTTTACGAGTGCCATTGGGTTGGTACGTTGCAGACCGTTTGTTCACCGCGTTGAACCTGTTGTCACTCTCATCTTTGAGGAGTTGGTCGGTTTGTAGTGTTCTAACGTGCGTTTTAGCTTTTTTTAGGACATCTTGCAGACCAACATCAGGATCGCATAAACATTGTCCACATACATCAAGAGTATTTGCTGCAAAGTTGGTCCAGTCAGGTTAACTTTTGCTCAAAGCCATTTTTGTTTTTTAAATGACACCCAGCTAGTTAGGGCTACACGTGGGCGTTGGAAGCGGAGTGCAGGGACGACAACGCTCCCTAGATTTTAAAATATGGTATTTTGCTCTTAAATGTTTAGTAGAAACATGCCTTTCTCTTAGTTTCGGAGTTGGTTAAATGAAATCAAGCCATTGTTGGCACTCCCATGGAAAAATCCACTGTTGTACCCCCTGGAAAAAACCCTCCGACGCCCATGACGATTGCACAACTTTTCACAAATCGCAAGCAAAATTTTTCTCCTTTCCAAAATTTTACTGTGTAGCATCTTAAAAGCAGGACTTGGTGTGACCATTGTTAAGTTTTTCTATCAGCTTCGTTTGAGGGGCAAACCGACCTGGAAAAAAATACTAATATCAAAATACACAACTCAAGCACAATATTTGGTATACTTATAGTTATTCATGGCTTGAACAAAGCGTTGCACTGTGGTTCTTCGCAAGCCCGTGCCGAATGTTTTGTTTACTGATTTTGCTGCGGAAGAACTTGTGCCAATGCGCCAACTACCCAAAATCCACTACATCCAGATTTTTATAGCTGCGTCAACAACCTTCCATTTGGTTTAGGCTAGTTAGAAGGAACGTACGCTTGTAACTGCTGTGCTGCTCAACTATATGCCAGTGGAACTTCATGAGCAACGTCTAGCCATATTAATTTTGTTGGTAGGACCATATCAACGCTTTACCTGAGGTTGCCACTGAAAATGAACTTCGTTTAACAACATGAACAATCTTGCTACTGACATACTCGCGTATATCTGATAAAAAAGCATTTAGGGCTTATTGTGATTTTTCGGCGGCAGAACTGCGTCATTTTTTCCAATGGTGTATGAAAATGACGACGAAGGCGCGCGGGTATGAACCTGTGGTAACAGACAGCAAAGTATTTTTCCTGGAACCACCATGAACTATTCTTTAGATGTCTGAAAAAATCTGGCAACTTGTGATGACATTTAGAGAGGCGGACATTTAGAGACTTAGAGAGGACATTTAGAGATTCGTATGAAGAAGCACACAAAGAAGGATATTTGCGTTGGAAAATGTTTCTGGGGGTCAAAACAACATGGTGCGTTTGTGTTTTAGGTATTGTCCTCAATAATGCAATGCATTTTTACCAGAGACAACTTTTAGCGATACCAAAGAGGTCGGTAACAATTGTCTACTTCGTTGAGCGGCCCAAATGCATTCAAGTTTTCATGATTCATCTGCATTTTTCCCAGATGCTATGGAAGCAGCGTTTATAAACAACTTTAAACATAACCAGCAGGTTCTGGTTCCCTGCACAACTTAAGTCCAGTCAGGTATTTTAACGTTGCTAACAACAAGATATTCCTTCATTCCTTGTGCCAAAGTAAAGATCGGTTCAACTGTTCCTACCTGTGCGATAAGCACGTTGCAGCAAGTGCTGCCAACCAAGCCAGGGTAGGCTAGCTTGACTGCACGTCTGAGCGTATGGCTCGTAAAATGATTTGCCAACCTGTTCTGACTCCTGTACTTAAGCTAATGATGAACGACAATCCAACGTGCAATCTGATATATTCCGCGAATGCACAGGTCTGTTTTTTTCCTTCGCTCGAGGGCGAAACTAAGCGCCAGAGCTTCATAAACAAGGAATTCATGCTCTGCCAGGGAAAGTGAAGAAACCTCTGCAAGCTGTATGCGACAGAAAGCAGCTTCAGAACAGATGCAAGGCCGGTCATTACCCAGACACTTTTCAGCTCTCCTAGGAGAAATGACTTTTTGACGATGGATATGTTCAACTTTGTTTGTTGTCTGTCCTTTGGTAATTAAAAGTTCGGAAAGATGTACATCACAGTTGGAGGGCACAATGAGAACAACAAGGAATTCACCCCAACTGTTTGGAAAGAGTGAGAAGGATACTAAACGATCAAAATTTATTCTGATGTACAACCTTTTTTACAGAGCGCTACTACTTTATCTTTCTTTAGTTACAAAATCTGTTTCAATCTATGGGTCTCACTCTAAAGAACCTGGAGTATAATAGTGATGAACTTGTCTAGGATTATAGATGGCACAAGATTAACATCGTTTTCATTTCCAATGGTTTTATCATAGCAAACCTCTTGATTGCTATATTCTATTCTTGTAATCGATACTCCCTAATTTGCCATTTCACAGAAAGTAATACCAAGTTTNTAGCAAATTAAATTNTTTATGGTGTGTTATGGCGATCCTTAACTTAGACCTTAGATGTCGGTTGAAAATANGATGAGGCGTGATGCTTGCAAAATAAGAAATGAAGAACTTCTTTCCGGAGCAAAAAAAAAATATTGTGCATGTGCACAACAGCACAAAGGTGCGTTTTGAGACGGAGATCTGAATGTTTTGCAACTGGTAAGTTTGAAAATGTTGTGACTAATATCGATGATACCTGCAAACCACGTAAGCAGTCATCAGTAGGCCTATACAAGACTAAAGTTGCTCGTAAAGAAAATAGTGCATTTGTGAACCTTTTTTGGCAATTGCCTCAGAAAATACATAAATGGTTGCAATGCAAATTAAAAAAACAACAAAAGGATTTGCAATACGCACTAGTAGATATCGGAGCAACCCACGGAAATTCCTTGCGTCTTTCTGCTCGGCTTGTCTTCGCAGACGAATGAAGCATTTTTTCCCGTCTCGCACTCGGTGTCAGACAAGCAAAACGACACTTTGTGTCCTTCTGCCACACGTTCGAAGCTTTTAGGTGATAAGATGTCGTAGTGGGCAAATTCAGCCATGCTGTGGTAGTGGCTGCCGCACGAAAGAAGTACAAAATTTAAGTCCACGCCCTCGTTCGCAGCTGCTATGGGGCTTAGTGAGGAAACTGATTAATCAACTTTATTCTCCCCGTCTTGCATAGCTGACCAAACAGCGGAGTCGCGGAGTCAATGGAGAGGAGATTACAATTTTGGGTGGAGACGTACAGTATCAAAATTTTTTGTTGTGTTGAGGCGGAGCTTCATTTTTCAGTCATTTCTGGTTCACGGCTCAGGTAGTGGTTGTTCAATTTTAGGGTATTTTTGCAGAATATATGGAGTTACTCGCATTATGAGGAAAAATATGTAGGTCAAAAATCTACGTAGATAACTGATAGGCAGCATATGTATAAGTTTCTGCAAAACTCGAACTTTACAGAATCTAGACAGAGTTGAACTTTGAATTTTTCGGAATTGGCGGAAGCAGAGCAGGTGTTTTTCGAGTTGCAGTGGATGAGGAGTCAAAAAAGACCTATACTGTCTTGGCATGACTTGTTAATCATCAAGGTAGCTTTTACACAAAGTTAAAGTGATAAGTTAGGGACACTCGATAATTTGTGCTGTGCATATACCTTTGAGAAAAAATGTTTCAGAAATTTAAAAATCAAAAAACTTCAAAATGTTATTTAGAGCCTCTTCAATACCATTTACAAAGGTAATCGTTTGCAATAAATTAGTCACTTTGAATCGAACCACGAAAGAATAAAGTGGTTTCACAAACGTTGTTTTTTTTACGATTGGCCGTTACATGTACACTCAGCAAACCGAGTCTGATGTCCAGTCAATGAAAAATTGATTTGGGCTTCTATTGATACTCAGTTGAATTTTTCAAGACTAGCGTCAAGATTAATACGCGAATATTTCGAACTCATCAGTTTAAAAGCACATTNAAGCTNCACTGAAGTCAAAAAAGTTATAAGCATGAAATGAGAGTGAATCGTCNNAAATAACTGTTGAANTGCTCTTGCATATACACAACACTGTGTTTNTAATGTTGTTCTCATCAGGCCATGAGACAGTTTTGTTACCGCAACAAATCGGAAGGACATACCTGTGACATTGATGCCATTCCCATTGTTCAGGCACTTGCCAGGGAAGAAAGTCAGCCGTTCCTCTGTTCCAGGCGCTCACGGTCAGTCTGAGCAAGCTCCGCCTATGGCTCTTATCTTGAATTGCATAAGCTGATGGAGCAAGGCACTTTTCCTCGGCTGATTTGAAAAAAAAACAATGAGGAAAACAGCAAAAACGTTGTATAAAGAAATATTTGGCACAAAACAAATTCAGAGACTGTCAATTGATGGAGAAAATTGCAGAAATTTTTATCCAGCAAAAGCATGAAATTAATAATGCAGCCTGCCAAAGAATTTGAAGATGGCCTAAATGTTTTTTTTCGTTGTTCATTCGTACTACGCGTCAGCTGTGGTTCAGTCAAATTGTCCGATTATTTTAAACACCGCACCTGTTTGCGAGTAAGAGGGTGCTGAAATTGGGCATGAACAACCGTTATGAAAAGCACTAGTATTTGTTCCGCAGCAACCAATTCTAACTGGTTGCAATCAGTGGCGTATTCGTGAGAAGGGTAGTCGTATCTAGGATGACAAAGAATTTCCCACTCATGAGAGTTTCCTTGCCTGCAAACGTTTCCTCAGCTCTCTTCAAACATGAAGCATCATTGGACAGGGGCTCCTCAACACCACAACACTTTTGCAACACAGTGATTTTTGCATAAACACGACAAACGTCACCTCAACAGGATACCTGCGCATTTCAGGATGTCAAGAGTTTGTTTATCCAAACTGACCGATCGCTGTAGTTCGAGGGTATTAAGCTGGAGATCAGGCAGACCTGGAAGAAGCATTTGTCATCAACTTGCTGATGCAGCGAGCCAAATTTAGCCCGTACTGTAATTACAAATCTTTCAACCAATCACGATGTTGCTCACGTCCCCAGCGTGAAGAAATTTGAGAGATGCCTTTTTTCGAGAAATTAAAGAGAAGTTACAAGAGCTTGGTTTAAAACCTATTGCAAGTTTTTTCAGTCATAGCAAAATATCTTTAAGTTATAGCCGTACTGAAAAACGTGTTGGTTTTCTGGGCCAGATAAAACACTCTGACAACTTTTTGCAGGTTTTAAGTGGCTAGACTCGCAAACGCGAATATTGCCAGATCAGAAACACTATTGCTTACTTTTTGTGCAGGCCACTCCGACGTACGCACGTCTTGACCTGTACTGAGTCCCGCAGTTGATGACGCCTCTGCGCCTGTTGANCGAGTANTTGCAGTCACTGAGCGTGTTCTCGCTGCCGGTGCATCTAANGTTGGTGACGGTGATTTCTAAGTACCGACCGCTAGATGTCATGTGGTAAACATCCTGGAAGGTAAGTTGGATTCAAAAATTCCTATTTTTCCAAAATTTCTAGCAAAACATTTTTCTGCAGGGCTTGGAAAAGCTGTTGAATTAGAAGATATTTGGGTGCCAGGGCACAGATTGCATAACACAAATCTGCTGACTGAATCGCTTTACCAATTCTTCAAGCACTGTATTGTCCTATCAAAGTGAAACGTGTTTTGTAAACGGAAAAAAGTTTCACTGTTTTACCGCATCAAGATCGAGAAATAACTCAAGCCTCATAGGCGTTCAAAAGCTGATTGGATGCGCAATAAAAACATTGCGGAAATATTTCGAATTTTTCCGAATTTCCATGATGAGGCAAGTGTGTTGCGCAAAGGAACAAAGAATTGCAGATTATGCATACAGTGTTACTGTTCCGGTGAAAGAGAAGTCAATCTTAGATATATTAAGTTCTGCTGAAAACAAATGCTTGAAAAAGACAAACCTTCATCGCCGTGGAAGCGTATCCCAATCCGAGCTGTCGGCAAGCAACTATCGCTTCGTTCATGCCCCAGTTGTCGCTGCAGATGCTGCCCCATCTGCCTCCCAAGTTTACCACGACACGTCCAGCAGTACGATCGCTCCCGTCGAGTAGGTTGATCTGCAAACGTCTCGTTAAATTGGTTGGATAACGTTTTGATTTGCTGGGAGTCGCCATGTTCATTGAAACGGGTCGCTGTGATTACTGAATTCTCGACAGAGTTTCGTTTTCGCTGTCTGGAGAAACTTGGCTGTTGAAGCACAAACTCTTTCAAGAAGCACATGCTCGTAGTTTTTTCACATGTAAACGCCTTAGCGTTAAAGAGCACTCTTTGCTGAGGTGCTGCTCTCATAAACAGTTACATGAATTTGCTTTGCACTAAGCTAACTCACCTGCTGTTTGTAAGCAGAATATGGAGTGAAGCAGGATACCGACGCCAGGTTCTTGCTGGAGCAACCGTGGTGTGTGTGGTCAAAAGGATTCACTTGCTCTGCTATGTCTCGCCGGCAATCAGAGATCGACTTCTCCCGGCCGCTGCATCTAACATTATCAAACCAGACTGTTCCATGACCTGCAAAATGATTTATAGTTTCCGTTTTTTTTCATAAGATTTACAGTTTGCGGATATTCATAGCTTAAGCATCTTTTTCATTGCCACCCTTTACTCCTCATATCACTACATTGACTTCACGCGATAATGTAAAAGTGCTGAAAATGATGGTTTTGTCACAATTACACGCGATTCTTTGTTACGGTATTTTAGATTGGAACGTTAAATGTATACTTGAAAGCTCAAATAAAGCGTTTATTTTGGGGCTTTGAAAACATAAACATTGTGCTGTCTAACATTTTATAAGAAAATATACGTTTCGCAACCTATTGTGTCGAATTAACCTCTTCTAGAGCCACATGCACAAGCAGTCGCATTCGACGCCCCACCACGATTCTATCAGCCCTGATCCGTGCTACATTACTCTGTATACATTTTCTCCAGTGTGCTTGCCGTTCTTTTGTCACTGTGTCCCATTTAAGGATTTTCTTATCACGTACAGGTCATTTTGCACCACCGTTTCAATCAGTGCAACACCCCACATCAACCCTCTTATCTCCTCTGCTCACTCCTTCCACCAGCTCTAGCCCCTCTCTCACTTTTTCCATCCTTCTTTTGCAATTGCTATTTCATCTTTTTTCTCCGTTTATTATCATCGCACAGGGGCTCCGGTTCGTCACCCACGATGCCCCTTCCTGTACTCACGCCCCTCATCTGCTGTTCTACGCTGAACTGCTTCTACCCGAAACGCTCATGCGTTCAGATCGACATTCCACAGTAGTGCACGCGACAGCGCCGCTCATCCTCGTTGCCTGTCACGAAACCGATAACTTTGATCGAACCCGTATCTTCGATTTCTCCCAGGATCTTACAACCCACCTCCTGACTGACGTCACTCGCGGACGAATGAGTGTCCAGCTGCACTCGGAGCGTTTTGCCTTTCACGGGCAGTCCCATACGAGCTTTTTCAATCCACTTTGTTCAGCGTTGCAACTGTTACACATAATTTTTAGGCAACTGTCTCAGCACTCGTGCGGCTCGCGTTCTGAACCCACTCGACTCACCTCGCTTTGCCTTCGTCAGAATCTCAAACCTTGGTTCGAATCCGTAGCAAGCGCAGCACAACCCAGAAAATGTTCCTCGAGATAGCCGATTTTTTCCACCAATGGTTTGGCAAACGCCTCCCCAACTCCTCTCCTACTTCATCGCGGTTTGTTTGAACGCCGTAATGGCACTCTACCCTGCTCGTTGGACTACGTCTCGTCCGCCCCATACCCATATTCTCCTCTTTCTACGCATCTTCCTTCAGTTTTATGTCACCCCACGGCCAGTGACATAACTGACAGGGGCAGGGATGTGAACCGTTCCTCCCTGCCAAGTTAAATATAAAAACCGGGTCACACGTAGCTTCTATTTTGGTATCTAGTATTGCTTTGGTTTTCAATATGTTATTTTTTTGTGTTTTATGGAGTGTTTTCTTGTTATTTCGGTTCTTAGTATAGACATCCACACCTGGATTCATTATCATTTCTCACCTTTTTTCTGAGTGTTCGCTGGTGGGCCCTTTAAGTGGCCAGTGGTCCCTATCCAGCTACGTTCCTCCCCCTGAATCAAACCTCTAGTTACACCACTGCACACGGCCCACATCACTTTTCACTCATGTTTGCCAGCATGTCGGCCACCAGAAGTCCCTTCCCTTCGCTACACCGCACACAATTTTTATTACTGCCACCGCGTGTATACTGTATAACTCACCTCGCTGTTTGCCCACTAGTCGCATGAACACTCCGCGTTTTGTTACGTCTTGTGCGTTTGTCACGCCCTGCATGTATTCGCGCATTTTACCGCGTGTCACCTTTACGCGTTGCCTTCGTGTGACCTTGCGGTGCGTGTTCAGTCGTGATTATCGTCGCTTTCTATGTCGTGTCAGGCCCCCTTAACCTATCCACGTACGCTTTCACCAAGGGCACCCGCAACCCTGTAGCGGCTGTATACGACAGAATTGCGCGAACTATTATTTATTTGAAGCCGGATCCAATCCTGTTTTGCAAATTTTCAATCTGAATCCGCTCCGGATCCGGTACCAACATGACACAAGAAATCCGACTCCTGTTTGACTCCGCATAAATACAAATCAAGCAAACAACCATCAACGTTTCTTCAGCAAACACAAAATCTAAATCCCATCCGGCTATAGCAGTAGTTCCCAACGTTTTTGATGCATTCCTGCTTTTGCTCGGTTTGGAACTTTTCGTTCCTCCCCTTATTGTTCAGGTTCGTAGGTTAGTATTAACTGCAACTGGAATAATGGTCTTTATTGACGACAATAACTTGATTAATAAAAGTGGGGCAAAAATTGTTTGTTATCAAATAACGATACTAATGTTTGTCAGTAAAAACGTGTGATAGTCCACTAAATAGCTTACAAATATAAAGTGATTCGACAAAGTGAAAGAGCCAATGTCGACTAAAAAAAGATGTACAACACTTGAAATAAATAGGTAACGTAACTATAAAGTGGTAATCCGTCCCCTGAACTCATGAAATTTCTCCCTGGGGAGGAATTCCTTCCTGGTTGGGAACCACTGGGTAATAGCAAAGAAAATCTCATTCCTGATCCTGTTGGAAGCAGCCGGAATCAGGATCCAAATAAATCCAAAATCCAGTTAATACACACCTCTGGTCCACCGTCTCACACCGCGTCTCATATGTTGCCGAGCGTCAACTGTCATTACGACGTAATACTGTTTGTGCTTATCGTATGCCTATTTGACAACCTGTAAACTTGTGTGTGCGTGGGTGTGGTCACGTGGCCGTTATCATCCAATCACACCTCATGTTCCTTGCTGAAATCGTGTCTTTTTTCGTTTTCTGCTNCGCGATGCGAGCCATTGGTATCCATTAAGAACCTTTTTCNTTGCCGTGTTACTGCCTTGCTGTCTAAATGAAACAGATGGAGCAACAAGCAAATGAAATGAGACTGGTTCCTAAGTGGATATATAATCGATTCCCAAACCGGGAATCTCTGCAGTTGCCATAAACCAAATTGTACAAATGTCTGACGTGTAACATTTTACAGGACACAACATGCAAATGTAACAGGTAAAACTTTTGTACAGGCTGTAGGATCCATGCGTCGCGACGACATAGAAGTATAGGAAGACGATTCTGTCATCCGCAATGCTCACCACAACAGAACAAGGGGCTTGCGAGAAAAACGTGGTCCGATTGCTTTTGGTAAAGACGTTCTGCTTTTTACACTAATATAGGAGTCATGACGAGTTTGGTCAATTTGTTAAAAATAATTTCAAGGTGGCGGAGGTCAAAATGGAAATATAAAACTTTATTGATGTTGCAACAAAACTCCAGCAATGAAAAACTGAGGCACTGTTGTTTTACCTTAACTGTTTGCAATAACGCAGTTTTCAAAATGCGTTGAATTTACAGTCTAAAATGCCTTGACTGCCACAGCGGACAAGGAATGAAAGCTAGAGGGTAATGACAACTTTGGGAAGTGATAAGTGATGTTTTTCACTACGAAATAGCACTTGCGCAGTTGCACTCGATCTTATCTGGTCGTTATTTCGCAATTTTTGCCCTATAGAAAATTACTTCATTGATTCTGGGAAAAGATGCTATACTTTATGATCTCACAACTGACAAGAAGTTAGAAAATGTCGTTTCAAAGTTTTTATTTGTGTTGAAAACACAATTCTTTCCTTCAAATAGGTTTTAGGAAATACTGATTGGTTTTAAGAATACATTCGCGTTATTTCAACACATCTTGTTTTACAACACAGTTCATTTTACGTTCAAAAGAGAAAAATATTACATTTTGACGAATAAGCGAAATTACAACAATTTTTCTAAAGGAAGTTAACAATTGAAGAGAGCCGAATATTAAGAACGTGCTTTTAACCTAATTCTATCTTCCTGCGCGTGACTTTCGATGTCCCAACCGAACCCAACTTCTTCAAGAATACACTTCTCCTGTCCTTTGACTCTAGCCGTTCATCAGGCGAAACAGAAACAAACACATGTTTCGATCGGAATTGTTCAAATCGTCTAACCTTGTCCAAACTCAGTTCCAGTGTAAAACTGCTTTGCTGTGCCGAAGCCAAGTTGCCGACAAGCCACGCTGGCACTCTTTAGATTCCATCCATTACTGCAAATGCCTCCGTACAAAGAATTGAACGCAACCTGGACCCTGCCTTCGCCGGGAATGACGCCACCGCGCAAACGAATGCCCTGTAAAGACCAGATTGTCCAGTGGCGTTTTCTTATGAGATTTGTGACAAAACTGCAGACATAGCTGAAGCATAACTTACAACACCAAAACCTTTATTGAAGAATCACACTTCCGTTATCTCATATTGCAAAAAAGATGCAAAGCTTTCCTTTCCATTTTGAATAAAATTTTGCTCACGCTTTTTTCCTGCAGATTATAAAAGTGTGCAGCTATTTTGCTATCGCTCACTCGTCACGTCACTGCTGGTGTTTATAGTTATCACTAAAATGTCTGAAACACGTCTTCGATGTTTATTTATTCGTTATTGTTATTATTGGAGAAAATTCTGAAGAATTGATAATATAGTTAAACTTCATTTGGTTCACTGGATTATAAGCCTCATTTCCTCTTTGGAAAGTAAAAATAAACAAAACTTTTGTGGTTTGGATAACTGAGGTTTTGTAAGCTTCTAATCATTTTCCACAACAATAGAGACAAAACGTTATGAACTGACTTCAGCCTTAACTGTGCTTGCAGGAAAAATGCTGGCCTCATTCGCAAAACGTTCTAAGTTCAAAATTGTAGCTCTGACCTTCACAGGCATCGCACGGCAACTCAGCGTCGCTGGCAAACCAGATCTGCAATATTCATTGGAGGAAACGTACGTCATGCAATCCGATAAGCGCGCCTCTGTTCCGAAGCAGAAAATCCCAAGAAAGCGTACGTTGGGATCTCGCAAGCCTCTCGAATTTCTACGAAATAGATTCAAAATTGTGCAGTTGTAGCCGTGGTTCGGCAGATTTAATCAAGCGTTTAGTCGTGGTTCATTGAGTCTCATACCACGCACAAATTGCAAATTAGTCATTGACTTCAAAAATTTGAGGTAGTTCATAAATCCAACTGCCTCAAAATTTGTGTCAAAATATAAATGGGAACTATGATTTCCTGTTTTGTGAGATTTCAAGATAAGTAATTTTTCCCGATACAAAGTCTTGATTTGTGGAATATATAACAATTGGCAGTGGTTTCTTTTAACTACAAAACTAAAAATTTTATTAAAAAACGACGAGCTACTCGATCTGAATTTTATTAATATGTGGCTACTTGAACATTTATTTTAAACTACTTTTTAAAAGCTTAACTTATTTTTTACTGAGATGAAGATTCACTTTAAGAAGTGGAGGCACCAAACTTTTTATTCGGCCTGAGAATTGAAACGCAAGATTTTGTCAGATACTTTAACCTCTAAGCATGATGACAGATTTGCAGCATTAAGTGGACGAGTGTAGGAATTGACTGACGCATACCATACGCAGCACTCGTTCATATAACCAAATGAAAGTCAAGCGCCTACAGGCAACTTACTGCTGGCTGGGAGTAACTGACTCAGAAAATCCGAGGTTACCGCAAGCGACGTAAGACTCAGCCGAGCCCCAACCCTCACGGCAAACCCGAAACCACGTGCGTTTGTACTGGATTTCGACGTAACCCTCCTGCACGATGTTGTTTGCTGGAGTTATGGCAAATGGTGAAAGACGCAATCCATTTCCCTGAAAAGTACGAAATAAACGGTGTTAATGGCAAATGCAATTGAAAGACTTCCGCCGGTCAGACTTAACCCTCATAAAATTTCATTGTTATTTGCTTTGGTCTCGCTCGTTGCCATGGCAAAAGAGAAGCCGAAGCCAGGTGCAACTTTGATGGATTGGGCACCTCAAAAATTCTTTGATTGCCAGTTGCATTGCTTCAGAAATAATAACAAATAACTAACCCTAACAGGGAAATTATAGAGGAACACTGTTTTGGTATTTAATATAACAATAAAAGAATCTGTAGTTTACAAGTACCGTAAGTGCAAAAATACACAGCAAACTAACTAGTTATTAAAGCGATTTTAAATGATTTTTTATTGAACAGTTTCTGGCAAAGAAATCGGAATGTCTGAGGAACAGTTTTGTAGAAATGAGTTTTTTTAAAATGAGTTGATGACCATTCGCAAAGCATGTTTTCTTAACTTCATTTATAATATGTCGTGCCTTTTAAAGTTTGAATCAACAATTACGGTACAAGTTTTCTTTATTTTGAATTTCAAACAGACAGGCACGATCATTTCAGCTGAAAGATGATTTTCAGCAAATTAGAATAATGTTGGCGGAGATTTCAGAATAGACATGTATGGAGCGAAATGTAAGGTACGCGGTGTACCTTATCATTTTCAAGATGCCCCACTGGTTGACGGGTCCAGCTAGTTGTTGCTAGAAACCAGGTCATTTTCCACAACAAAACGACCTGACGTCTTGAGGTTGCCATGCCGAAGCAAGGCAGTGCAAAGCCTCTCGCAACATATTTTCCGTTAAATCACTTTTCAGACGCACTCTAAACTGGATTGCCTTCTGCGATTATATATACAGATATAAACAGTGTTTCCTCTAAGAAAATTTTACACGGAGCAAGTGTTTGTTTCAGTGAGCATGAAAATTTTAAGGCTGAGTCAACGGAGTTCTAAATGGGTTACAAACTTTGTGAATTATTAGTATAAGTATAAAAACCTATCAAAATACGAACAAGGCACACATTTAATTGAAATAGCTTACAAAAGAGCTGTGCGATATGCTCAGAAGCGTTCTGCTTCTGCGCAAAAATATGATAATTATTTTTACTTTAAAATTTGAAATATTGCAAGTGCGTAAGAATGGTATTTCACCGCGCAGATGGTTTGGTGGTACTGCGCATTTGTGCGATTGTGCACCTTAGAGGGTACATTGGATATATAGCACACTTACTTCATAAGCGGGAACGTGAAATGAGAGTAAGGTGCCCAGTATCGAATAATATCAAAAAAGCATTGAGCAATTACAGGAGCGGCAACAAATGACCGTGACGTAGGTGAGCAGGTTATCATTTCAACTGTTGGGTTGTTCATGAACAAGTATTTCGGGTCGGATAGCGAATAAACATAGCCGAAGATCACTACTTAGAAATTTACAAGACACTGAAGAACACATGTATTCACTACAAACGAGCTTTGATTCGCATATTTCCCCTTTTTTTATTAGCGGAAACGCAAACTTCGTCATGTTCGTAGATGTATCGGTTTTGAAGAATAAAATATATATTTTCATTGAACTTTTCAAACATGAAAAGCTCTCATTATTTAGGTGGTCTTATAGCAACGGAAAACGAATAAGAAATAGACTCGAATGCGAGTGAAAAAGTGGTTGGCGCTAAGACTTCATATTTTTTCAAGTTGAAGGTTAGAAAAGCAAAAATTGCAAACCAATGTAGTTTGATTATGCTACTGATTTGTTTTCGCCCAAAAAATGTACAAAAATTTAAATTTGGAATAAATCACAAACTTGGGTTTTTGACTATATTGACAGCGAACAACTGCCAAAGATAAACAGCATTTACGACCTTGACTTTATTTTAAAGTGTTTTAAGCTTCTCTTCCGTTGTTATACCTAAGCCTCATGCAGCACAAAGATCCAATAATGAAAAGATCTGAGGTTAAGATAACAACTAAAAACACTTTTCCCGTTCGCATTGAAAAAAGTCCGGCTTGAAACAAAAGCTTCGGCGTCTTCAGGCAAGTAACTTCTTTTTCTACTGAAATGCTTGCGGTACACAAGCAAGGCTTTGAACGTCATTGCTGTTATCAAAAAGCCTGTGCTTATAATCTAAAGCAGGGGTTCTCAACCTTCCTCTTACCATGTACCCCTTCAGCATTTCGACAGATGCACATGTACCCTAAGATTTCCTATGACAATACCTTTTATCATGATTATTTCACTGATATATTTAACAACAGGCATATGATGATTTTTCAAAAGAATATTCACTGATATATGTGTAAATATTTGGAAATAAATTATATGCAAATATATTTTGCTCTTCTATTGATAACCTT
>JGI24159J19872_10005432_pt1 | contig 16490 bp, 11 predicted proteins | sample Ectturendosymbi4_FD_19872 | JGI IMG/M metagenome (IMG submission 19872) | reverse complement strand
ACAGCCAAGATCGAACAAAACAGTTGGGAACTTTCACTTTGACCAATGCTGCTCCTCAGTATGCAGAATTCAACGAACATTCTTGGTGGAAATATGAGTGCGTCACCCAGTACACCATCATCAATCTTGTGCCTAATGAAAAAGTTTTTCTTATGACTGGGACATATGGCAATGCTGTAGATGAATATGGCAATCCAGTATGGTTGAACATTAATGGAGAACATGGAAAAAACCCTGTTAGAGTGCCTGGTTATTACTGGAAAGCTGTTTGCTATCCTGGAAATACTGCTGTTGGTAAACCTGCTTGGGCATATGCCATTGTTCAGAAAAATGAAAATAAACTTAAAAAAGCCAGTTTTAAAAGCTACATTTCCTTAAAAGAATTTGCAAACCAATATTTCCGAGATTTGCCATTCGGTAACTCTTGCATCAATGCACCTTTTGGTGAGTTTGGTCAATACTTGAGCAAAGATGCATTCGACAACATTGTAAAACATCACTGTAATGGATAGAAGCTGAATACAAAAGCGCGTTTCAGCACTAAGTTTTCATGTATAGTTTAGTGGTGTTGCATTTTATTCACAATTTAGGGGTAGATCTTCACCTAGTCATTAAATGCCAACTACTTATGTTCAACCAATGACTATAAAACTATGTTCACTTTATGTGTGAGATGTGAATTGTTGAAAGTGACAAAATATTAGCTGAAAAAAACTGTATATAAGCCATACATACTACATAGTCAAGTAGCTGTATTTTTTTACATGTGAATGCTTACTGATGATGTTCAAAAGTCATGGTGCACTGCAAATTTTTAGTGATGTTCATTGAATTTTGTCAAATAACTTATTTGCAAGTTCTGCATTTTATTCACTCTCATCCTCATGTAATCAAGGAATGTTTTTGGTCATTTTTTAATTTTATCACATGCTTCTTATGTTTGCTTTGCATTTAAGTTCTGTTCATTGTTTAGCTCTTTAGGTTTATTTACTGTGTATTATTTAAAGCAACCAACATCTTTAAAAACGTTTTACATGTCTGATAATACTGCTTCTCCACTTCTGGCTTAGTCACGACAAACTTGTTACAGCTGCACTTATTTTGTAAATTTTTTGCATCAAATTCTGGATTATCACTTTTTCTTCCACATGAAGTTATAGATGCTGTTATGAATCATCTCATTTTGTTGCTTGTATGTTGAGACTTAATGTCCTAAAACAACATCTGTTTGTATCCCATATAAGAGAATCTGTCAGCTGTCACATGTGATGATTTGTCATCTTGTGAAACTAATTCAAAACTCATTTTTAAGAACTTGAAAAAAGTGTGCTTCCTCAAAGTCTTCAAACATCCTGAAAGTGGTGGTCATTCATTTAAAAGCTTAGGCATATTGTGTGGTGCTTTGCTGTCAAGTATTATTTGCAAGGTTGCTGCTTAGTGTCTTGTGCAAATCCACTGACCTAAGTAAATGTTTGATGCAAACAAAATGACGTAATCATGTCTACTACTGCTTTGCTTTTTTGTAATCTGTTTGGTGCATATGATCATTTCTAACTTGTTTGCTGCTGTTACTTTATCAAATATTAAAGCTGTGCTATTATTCAACACAACCTGGTCCACGGTACAGAGTTCATGCTAATGTGAGGCTCAAATTCACACACATCTGTGCATTTTACTTGCAAATGGTTTGTTTATCTTGTGTTCCTCATCAATATCACTGTAGCATTTTTTAAATGTAAAAAAAAAGATATTCTGCACTTTTGTAAGTTATTCATCAAGCTGCAGTTAATGAAACATTTGATACTGTGTTCCCTTCTAAAAATCTGAAGTATATACAAAATTGAGAGTATTTTGATGTGCTGATTAGTCAAGGAAGTTTGTTTTGTATGCTGCTGTACCAACTGGATTCATGGACATAAACGTGGAAAAATGTGACCGTTGCTAAATTAGCGCCTTTGGTATAAGATTTCATGTACAAGTAATGACGTCTGTTGCAACAAAAGAGATGTATATAAAGAGCATCCCTTTAAAGAAAACGCTTTGAGTATTGCTGTAGTATCCATGTTTACTTTGTGTGAGTGTTTTTTCATTAGCGCCTTCATGTGCTTCATATATTTGCAGAAGTTTTCATTTTTTATGCACAACACTATGGCAAATGTAACAAACCAGTGAAAATGAACAGGACTGATGATGACAACAGTGACATGCATCACACATTTGCCAAGCAAATTCTGCAGGCCGCCTCAGAGGGAAATCTTCAGTCTCTGCAGGATAATCGACACATTCTGTCATCCGTTTCAACAGAGTGCAGGAACGAGCACGGGTGGACGCCACTTATGCTGGCGATCAGAAACGGCCACACAGAAACGGCTGAGTTCCTTCTGCAGAATGGGTATATGTGTGTGGCAGCTAAGTTGGTCTGCGGGTTTCGGCCTCTTTTGTGAAAGTGAAACAAAACAAGCCTCGTTCAGCTGTCCATCAAATAAAATTGTTGCGTTTTGATTTCGAATTCATTCTGCGAAATAGCACGCAATTTTTTGATGTACATCTCTTTGAAACTAAATCATGTTTGGTGCAGTGAAGTAGTCAGCCGTAAATAGAAAACTTGAGAGGTGCAAAGATTTTCGCATATTTATTTATCTCGTTTATTTGATGATCGATTTAAGTTGCAAAAAACGTTTTCTGTAATTTTGAATATTTACAAAAAATCTCATTTTCTAACTGTGATATTTTGCAAAACATCAAGGGCGCTTTTATTATGGCCCAAAAGCCCTAATCCAGGGGGAAGCGATAAAACTTCTCAGTCACCTTGGTGTGCTACCACCTGTGTGAAACCACCGTCAATTTAAAAAAGACGAAAAAGAAGGCCTTAAAATTATCGAGTTTTACGAAAGCAAGCATGGCTGAATATCTATAGCGCACTGCCACATCTTAAAAATAAGAAAGCGGTGCGACTGAAAAGAAATACGTTCCTTTCAAACAGATGCGTTCATTGAATCAAGAAACTGCGCTTGCCAATCGTATGCGAATAAACGTGATCAATAAGCAATACTATACATGTGATATTGTAGACAGCCATCAACGATGTTTAATAAAGTTTTTGCAAAAATTTTCTCACGTTTTATTGAATAACATTAAACGTTCCTATTTTTTTGTCAAACTACCCTCTTCTTTACAGCAAAGCAATAAAAATTTTACTGATGCAATGTGAGGTCGTCTTTTTTTGCTACGACAAGACAGGGACGTGTGGTCCAGTTACCCCACACGTTCTTAAGTTTTAATAAGTACAGATACTCGTCAAACATTAACCATGTCTAGCAATTCTCTTTTGTTGACATTGCGTTTTTTCAACTGCGTCAGCTTAATTTTTCCGGTTTAACCTAGGGCAGATCCTAAAGCAATCAACAAAAGTGGACAGACCGCTTTCGACATTGCGTCGTTCTGGAACCAAGCCCCAGCTCTGAAGGTCGTCAACAAGTTCCTCAACGGATCGCCGGGTGCGTCTCTGGAATTAGTGAACTTCTTCAGCCACTCTTCCGTGGACCGCCAGTCCTACAAAAGGACGGACCCGGAGCACATTCAAGCGGCAATGCGGTCCCGCAAAGCACGTTTTTTGGTATTTGGCGAGATGTCCCTGCTTGCCACCAAAGCAAAACCGCCAGCAAAAGGCTTCCGGTCAATGCTTTTCTCGTGGAAGGACGTGGAGAAAGTGCTCAGCGACCAAAGCACAATACCTCACGACCTGATTTTTTTGGGCGTCGGGGATGTTGAGGAAGGTCGCTTGTTCAGGGAGACCCACGTGTCCGGTGAAGACGATCTGTGCTACTTTGCTGTCAATTTTAAAAAGGTAGAATTTTGTTCATTGTGTAATGTAAGTAATGCTTAACGCAGTGAAGTATTTCGGACCACAGGGGTAAAATAAACTGATGAAAATCGAGGGTAAAATACTTTAGTCATAGACTTCCGATGGTGCGGCGTTTTTGAAGAATATTTTTGGCGGGAATGATGATGCCCAACACACAACATTAAATTTGGATCATCGGAGTCAAAGGGACCATTGTCTCCCTGGTGTTTAAAGTTTGATATTTTCCTATTAACATTTTAGTAGAAAGATGTTTTTCTCGTAGTTTCAAGTTGGTAAGATGAAATTTCACTCCTGATGCCCCCCCCTGGGAAAAGAACCCCGACGCCCATGGTTGTAATTCTTTTCACCCGTCGCATGTAACTATGTCCCGATTTCTTTGTCATAGCGATTGCGTTTAAAAACTGAGTGTACTCCCCTGGATTTTTGTCCGTTAATCAAATCGCTTCCCGTGTCGATGCCGACTGCGCAGTTCAAAGTTTGCGATTTGCTGTCTACGTCTTTGTTTCAGTTCTTGACTGTGCTGAAGTGATTCGTCGTCTCTATACCCCCATTCTTTGTTCGGCAAGTATGATCTGAAATGTGAAACTTTGCCAAGCCAAACCTGTCTTTTCTCGGAAAGATCTAAAGCCGACTTTGTGCCGGAAGCGTGCTCGTGGTCCGCATTCTTTGGTAGCTGGAGATGAGCAGCTGTGGCGTCGCTGCCATTATATTCCGCGCGAGTGTTTCATGAATCGACGAGACTGACATATTCAAATCCGCGCCACATGCTGCGCGTTTATTTTGTAAACTTGCGGACGATCCGGATCGCGACGGTCGCGGAAAACGTACACCCGACACGCGCGCGCTGAGCGAACGGCCGTTTCTTGCGTCACAACGTGCCGTACTTTGCCAGACTCCGACCGAGGAACAGTTCCCCATCGAAGTCCATCAGGCGGAATACATCGGAAGGAGCTTCGCCAGTGGTTTGATGCAACTGCGCAAAGAAGAGTCGGGCCTGGTGGCGCAGGCTCGTTCGATGTTGTGCTGGCATGAAAAGTAGGTTATTCTTCGTTTTGCTAGTGGGGTTGCTGGGCACTGAGCTGTACAAGTTGCATCGCTGGTTTTGGTGGATGGGGAGGCTGGCAAAAACAGGGGGGGAGCACTAGAGACGAAAAGACCGAAGAAATGTCGTTTTGTTATTTCCATTAAGGGGCGCCAATTACAAATGAAGGGTATTGATACTCTGTGCTGCTAACTGGGGACTACCCTGACCGGAGGGGGGCTATTACTACTCCAAGCTGTCTGTTTGCATCATTCACGAGTACCTATGAAACCAGAGACGCCGAAGCAGGGGGGAGCAGAAAAAGAGTTGAGGGCAATGCAAACTTTTATAAAATACAAAATATCGTTCCTGAGTATGCTTGTTTCTGTTCAGTAGTGATGTTGATGATGACCTCAAAATAATCACATAAATTCAAGAAACTATTCTGAATTTTCTGGGTGCGCAAATAGTTGCAAAAAATTTGTTTGAAGTCGATCTTAATAAACCATGAAATTACCTATGATATTTTTATGAAAAGGCACATCCGGCCCCGTTGACCACTCTCATGAAATAACGGGGGGGGCAATGCTTCCATCATGCACCCCCTTTCCGGCGTCCCTGTATCAAACAACTCAATCGATTTTGGAAACTTCTCGCTGTAATATTTTCGTTTCTTTAAAATGCTTATAAACCATTTTAACCTCCACCACGTTGCGTATTTAGAGCTGAATTCAATTTATTCGATCTGTAACTGGATCATATGACAAGCATCTGACTCCCACTTTCATCGAAATGTTTAACTGAGAGTTGTTGTGCATCTACAGAAGAGATCTAAAAATGGATGCACGTTACGCTTTTATCAGCTTGGCTACAGAGCTGATTGTCGAGGCCTTGAAACAGCCTGTAATTTTCGCGATTTGTTCGTGTTCTGATTTTTTTACAAAATCATCGGGAAAACCATGCTAGTTACGCTGGTATGATACTTGGATCCTGATGGGCAGGCGCCGATAACCAACCTGCCCAAGTTTTACCGCGACTGACTTACCCCGCGAGTGCTACCCCCTCTATTTTAGATTTCCTGACAAATTCTGCCTCGTTTCAGGTACGTTTACTGCCCAACGTGTAGCAGCACCACCACAATGGCGGACGCCGGCTACAAGAGGGTGTGCGACAATGAAGCCTGCGTCAGTCACAGAGGAGCTCACAACACATGCTTTCCGAGGTGCGGTTTTGACCCAGAAACGTCATAGCGACATACATGGACTTCGTAAAAACTTCAGCTCGCTCAACTGTGGAGTTTTAAACGCAATGGCGATATTTCAACCAATTTCATGGCCGATTTTATCTGGAAATGATGGTACGGGCAAAGTCACGTCAGAGTGTTCAACAGCATTCCTCAAAATGCAATCCCAGTGTGACGTAGACCTAGTCGCTGTATGATGTAAACAAAACTAACAACAGCAAGCCAAGAACATGCCATCTATACCAAAATAACTGTGGCGCGTGAGGCGGCTTGTGTGCTGCGAATAGCGTGATATCGAGTAAGAACTACAAAAAACGGTAAAAACATAAGTATCGAGTAAAAACACGTAAGTGTGTACTTCTGAAAACAGAAAAGAGTTCCATCAGTCGATTTTCACCCAGATACTCTGTTTGGGAAAGTATAGATTTATCTTCTGGTGACGGTTACCGGGCTTCCGTTAATGCTGGAAACCGCGAAACAACGCTATTGATCGATGAGAAAGCTTCGAGTGGCAGAGTTGTAGGTTGCCAGTGGTGTCCCGCCTTGCATTATGCAAGTAGTGAAAGCTGACTTTACCAAATTAATGTAAGCTTTGTGAAATGTTCAGACTGCTTGGTCCTAAAAGCGGAACATACAGTAGGTTTGGGAAATATTATCCACCTGTTCAGGTTTTGCTTTACTGTATAACTGTATAAAGTGCTTTTTATACAGCAGGTTTTGCTTTACTGTATAACTGCATAAAGTATAACTGTATAAATTTACTGTATAAAGTGCTTTGTTATTTTCTGTTTGGAAAAAAATTTGTTGTAGACCGTAGACGAAATAATTTTGAAAAAGTTTGGCAAGTCAAGAAAGCACAGAAATTTTGACATTAAATATTTTAAGTTTCCCTTAGCCTTTTTGTTAAATTGTTGTGCGTTACGTTGTGAATTTTGTGCTGATAGCAAACAACAAGCTCAACGTACGCTTTTATTGGCGGTGACTAATTGTTAAAGCGGATCCACTTATTGATTACAATCGTTTGCAGAACGGATCCGGTTGTGATCGTGCACGTGATTTCAACGGATGGCAATAAGTGCTTGCTCGGCAGACAGGGTCGTCACCCCCCCAGGATGTACTCGTGCGTGGCTGGATTCATGGAGCCAGGTCAGTCGGGAATTGTTGTTGCATCCCATACGATTTATGGAAATAAGCGTCATGAATAAATCACCGTCCGCTCGCATCACCCAAGCCCATAAGCAGGTTTGAAGGTTTGGAGGGTCAAAATGCATTTTTAAAGGAGCAAGATTTTTGTTTTTATTGTATGACAATAATAAATAAATTTCTTGGCACAACAGAATTTCAGAGTCACTGCTCCGAATGTCCCCCGTGGCTACGGATCCGACGTAACCTTTTTTCGGTTTATCGTTCAGTTGCGCTTGCGACACGGTTGGGTGGTTGGGGAGGACGTAAGCCAGAGGTCGAAGGTCAACTGATTGGTAGTGGCGGTTAGATCAGCACCAAGTTCCTGACAATATATCTGACTGCAAAATGTGAACTCTATGTTTCAAACAAGTAGTTTTCAACCTGGGGCTGTGACCCCAAGAGGGGTTGTGGGGCTGTGACCCCAAGAGGGGTTGTGAACCATTTATGGAGGGGTCGCGGGTAGATGTTTTATGTTCACAGCTGTATCACATTTGCTTTATTCGTCTTTGACATGGGGGTCGTTAGGTTATAGTGGGGTTGCTATAATGGGTCGCGGTACAAAAAAAGTTGAAAACCACCGCTTTAAACACTCTCCCGTTTACTGTAAGAGAAGCTAGTTGCATGTTTGATGTCCTGATTGCGTCCAGCACACTTCTGACTTTTGCATGACTTTCTAAACAGAGCGTGTATTTTAATCTATACTTTTTTTTTTCACCAGTACGCTCGAGCACCGACACTTAAGTATAATAACAGTGTTGTAAACTGCGCACCATTGTAAAATGTGATCTGGTGAAAATGACCTGGTTTGTAGAAAAGACCCAGTTTGTGAATTCTTGTTTGTGATCTTCATAAAAGGGCCCGAGGAAGGTTGACGCGTTTATAAACTTCAAAGCGGCAGTTACAGTTTCTTTGCGTTTTGATCTTTTATTCTGCACCATTCGACTGCAATGCACCATCGCTGGATGAACTTGTTTGCGTAGCTTCGAACCAGCGAGATAGGACCAACGGCGTACGCTTTTGAGTTGAGCGAATAGGTTTGTGTTGCCACATAACGAGTAGAGTCGAGTTGTCATGTAGCGAGTAGGGTCGAGTTGCCGTGTAACGATGTGACGTGTAGACCAAGGCTCGGCAAACACCGGGCCGCGGCCAGGTGCCAGTCCGTGAAGAAATTGTTACCGGACCAAGGCCAAATTGCTGCAACAATGACTGGAACGACTGACACAAGGAGCACAAACTGCGCGCTCCATTGACCGCCGTAATCCTAATAGTCGGAGCACCTTATTGCGGCAAAGCAAGCCCAGATCTCTCGCTGGATCAGTGCCGTGCTGAGTTACGAGTTGCGAAAAATTTGCATGTGCTAAACATTCATTGTTTTGTTGAGGACCGTCCCGCAACACAATGCCAGGCTGAAACCAAGATTGCCGGTCCCTGGTGTTGACGCATCGAAAAATGGCAGTGACAATTGCCAGGGTTGTAAAGCGGATGGTTCTACGAAGGTCGAAAACATAGGATACCGCTTTGCTGTGTAGAATAGAACCTTTCCCTACGAAAGAGAAAGCCTCGGTTAAATTGCTGCTTAAAAAGCGTGAATCAGTGCTGTCAGATTAAAGGACTGTTCTCGCGAAAAATATTGGTTCGCCTTCTGAAAAGGGAAGTCACGTCTTTAAGTCCCTTCCGCGCTTCTTGCGCTTCAACTGCGCCCTGAAAAACGTCCAACTATCTTCGTCACGAACGAAAACTTTAACCGAGCCTCGTGTTTGGAACAGTTCCAGCGAAAGAAGCGCTGAAGGGACTTAAAGAAGACCATCAAGGCTTGCGCTCCACATGCCGCGATGACCATTTCTTGCGAATAGCTGATGTTCGTCATCAGCCATGTGACCCCTTCGCATCGATAGCAATTAAGTGGGCGCCCAAGTTTGACCCGAAACTAATGCAGAGTTCACTTTTTATTTCAGGCAAAAACCTTCTCGCTGTTGTGTGCATGGGCGTCGGAAGGATTTTTTTCCATGGGGGAAATAGTAGATTTTTCCAGGGGGCCAACACCCCTGCCAAGCTAAATGTAAAAACTGGACCCCCTTTAGCTGGCATTTTGACATTTAAGGTTGTTGTTTTCTGCGTTTTTCAGGGTGTTTTCGTTTTTTCAGCTGGTATATAGACATCCGCGCCATCTGGATTCACTACCATTTCTTAATTTTTATTGAGTGTTGGCAAATAGGTACCTACGGTGGGCAGTGTGCCCCCTTCAGCTAAGTTTTGTCCCCCTCCCTCACTCAAACCTCTGGTTACGGCACTGGGGCCAACAGTGGTGAAAAATTATTTAAATATTAAATTTCAAAACCCAGAGGGGCCGCGAGCCCCCTCCCCTCCCGACGCGCATGGTTGTGTGAACTGGCGATCTGCGCAGGCGAGACGATCGAGGACGCTGCACGACGCGAGGTGATGGAGGAATGCGGAGTAAGAGTGGGGAAGATCAACTACCACTCCTCCCAGCCCTGGCCCTTCCCGTCCAACCTGATGATCGGGATGATAGGTCAGGCCGTGTCCGACGAAATAAACGTCGATCAAGTGGAACTGGAAGATGCGAGGTAGGTTGGGGTGAATGGATGCGAGGTCGGTTGGGATGAATGGATGCGAGGTTGATCGGTATGAATGGTTGAGGAAAAATGGGAACAGCTGCCACCAAGTGAGGCGTGCAGTTCATATGAAAAGATGCTTTCTACAGAAAGTTCTGCTTGAATGCGTTACTCCCAAAACGGGTGCTTGAGGCAAAGTGACCCTCTGGACCATGAAAAACGAATGTTTATCGAATTTTATTTTTTTATCAATGCAACGTTTAATTATAAAGATATGGGTGGCCTGCAAGCCCAAGGTGACATCCCTGAACCCAGATACCTAATGAAATAGTTTCGCTTTATTTAAAAAATTGTACAAGGCGTACTGGCTTCACCTGCTAAATTTTTTCTTTTCGTTTCCTTTTATTTTAGTGATGATGAAAACCAGTGCGTGCACACGTAAAAAAGGTCGTTTTCAGCTCAAAGCGTTGCATGTCCAGCCAGGGCCGGCGTTGGCAAGTGCCGGGCCCGATTTGAAACACCTTTGCGGGTCCCCACTCAGTTGTGTGTAGAATTTTTTGAGGTGGTGCATCAAGGCGTAATGGTAGAAATCAGTGACGTTACAAAGGCGTGGCACGAAAGGGTGACGCCAAGACCCCTCCAGCAGAGACTTCAGTGGACTGCGCCGTTAAATCTATCAAATCAAGGAATTACAACCCTCCTCCGCCAGATACCTCCCTGATCAGAAGGGAGGTACGAGTGTGATATCTGCAGAGAGGAGAGCCATTGAGTGCTGCGCTCGTGGATATCCAAAGCTGAAAAGTTTGAAGTAGTAGCAAAAGATTATATTTTTCCAGGCCAGGAATAATAGCCTTGGATGACCTACCGCTTCACCATTTGGTGGTAATCTTTTGCAGTGAAACTTAGAAAACCGTGTCCCATCACTCTCGTTTCTGGGGAAAACTTCTGTTTTGATTGCAGGCGGTCCTATTTCGGCTAACGAGTCCAGGGTAGTCCTCAACATCCCGAATCATAACACCTGGCTAAGTAGCAGGATTATTTGTTCATCCTCATTTCGAGTGTTCTTGCTCGCATGCCTCATCATACACACACACCCGACGAGGTTCCTTCTTTGTCAGAATCAACACTTTCGGCTTGTATCACTTCCAGTACATTTGACTATCTGACGTAACATGATCAGGGTGGCTATCTACGCTGTCACCGTCTTCAATGTGCGGTGTGACATTGAGGGTACACCTTCAGTGGTTAAACTACTTGCCCAACGCACCTTTCCTTTTTTATGCTTCGGTCTGTTTTTGCCTTAGCTTCAGACCTCTTTTCGCTGCCACCTAATACTTTCGGCCTGTGTCTCTTGATCTTTGACTCATAATATTTAGCTTAGTTACAGACAAAACATATTCTTAAATAAATAGCCAAAATTCGACTGTTTAAAGTCAAAAACAAAACACCTGCCTATCACTATGCACTTTACACGTGGAAAATGGTTACAGTGAAAACCACAGCACCGATTAAAAAAGTAAAAACCGCTTATTAGAGCAGCTTTTGAATATCACGGAGAAAGTTAAAATTTCTTTCTCTGTTAACACTAAAGAAACTCGTATTACGTGATTGTAGATCTCTCAATAAGTTTAAACCTACTTGCTACTGTAGTATCCTCAAAACGTCTACGAAAGCCACTTTTCAAACTTTTTGCAGCTTTCAGTTTGTTATGCTGTATCTCAGAAATTACGACGCCAATCTGTGACACTGACGCTATAACCCTTGTTTCGGCAGTATATATTTCATGATGCAATTTTCACCACAAGAACATCGTGAGTCTTACTTCACTTGAACCAAATTGTCACTCCTGTTACTTTGCAAATGGCTTAACTGTTAGTGATTTTCTGTTACATTTAACCACTATCATTTGCGCACCTGGAATAATCATTCATAATTAAAACCAGGTTTATTTCAAATGTTCTCGCCAATAATCTCAAGTGGTTGCCTCGTCAAATTTTTACGAGAGGGAAAATGAACAACGCTATTAAAACGTTAAGCAGCGCACGTTTGCAATTACGAACTAAATGTTACCCTCAGGAAACAAGTACTGTAGTAGTAACTATTGAAATATCAACATTCAACAAATATCGAACCGCATTTTGCAGCAATTATTGAAATTGAAACCTGACCTGCCAAATACGAAACGCTTTTATAAATGAAACAGAGAACAGCTTTAAAATTAAGCCCTTTCTGCCTTAACGAGGTGCTAGTGAAAAACGTGGCCACATACTACTGAAGACTATGACTTCTACTATATATAGAATTTTACTACTATAGAATTTTGATTAGGGCGTTAAAAACCGAGCAGGGGCCTACACTTGTATTTTCATTGGCAACGGATTCCACGCCTACAAAATACTGCGGACCTCTCCAGAGTTTTCGGTTTGACCTTGCTGACTGCAAAGACATTTTGGGAGACCGTAACTGTTTCATCTGAATACCGAGATGGTTGTCAAGCAAAGTTTTGTGTAGGCCTACTTTGATGGTGGCAGTAAATCCAGTTTATACTGTATTTTGAGAGACCGTTGGAAAAAATGTGAGAACCGTTTTGGTCTCTCAAAGCAACAAAAAACAGGGAGCACCGCGTAGACGCTATACACAAGCGGCTTCGACAGAGATTGAAGTTTGCTTTGGCAAACAGACGGAGCGCGGGGCCCGATTAGAGGAAATCGGTCAAATCGGCTTGAAACCGGCCCTGTGTCCAGCGCTCCTCGCGACCCCCCGCAACAAACAGCAGCTTATTTTCAGCAGCAATTTTTTCCGCTTGATACTTTACGTTAGCGGCAGCGATCACTTCGCCTGTAAAACAGCGTTTTTAAGGTTGAGACTGGGACTTTGTGTCCTCCAGTCTCAGGCACTTTCACGCTGTAGTGATAGTGACGCGAATCCATCTTGTGGGCGGAGCACTGTGGGTGAGGGCAGGATTTTTTTAAGCTTTTGACCTTGGTGACCGCTAAGACTTTCGGAGAGACCGTAAGTATTTCATCTGAACACCAAGATGGTCTTAGAGCGAGGTATAGTGTTTTGGTGGTGGTCCCAAAGCAAGTTTCTGCTGTATTTCGAGAGACCGTTGGAAAAACGTGAAAGACCGTTTCGGTTTCTCAAAACACCTTAAAAAACACTGGGTGACTCAGTGAGTTGTTGTGGAACGCAAACTCATCAGGTTATTGGCGATTGTTGTCTTTTCAGCTTCATGTATTTATCTAGACAAACGTTTTCAACGTTTGCAACTCTAATGCAAAGGTTAGAAAATTGCAGTAAAACTTGATTTACTTTAAGGAAGAGGTAACGTGACAAATAATGCAAAAACAAGACACTGCCAAAATTTGGTTCTAACATCTTACTGCATGACATCGACAAAACAGCTGCTATTTGGGCGGTTGACATTCCGTGTGTCTAAGCTTGAGAAGACCAGAATGTTGGAACTAGGGATGATATTTAGACTAAATGGGAACTCCTATTCTAAGAACGAGACATGGCGTTGACAAACTTGTCAAAGCACTGGTACAGGAGCTGGGGGTGCAAGCACACCCCCAAAAGTTTTGATTTCTTGAAAATTCGGGCAAAATCCCTGAAAATTCGAGCACAGAAGTTTCGACACCTTTGTTTCCTCTTGAGTGATCAATGATTCCGACTGAATAAAGGAATAGAAGTCTGACTTTAAAAAAAAGAACAGAATTTTTTTTTTTCAAAAATAAAGAATCGAAGTTTTCTCCAAAAAAAAACAAATGTCTTCCTATTTTACAGTTCGTGAAAGTTGATAATATTAAGCAAACAACTGCTACCGAAAATTTGCAAGGGAAAAGTTTGCTGCACAAGAGCGCATCAGGTACGTTTGGGGTAATTCGGGAAAAATCTCCTTCACACCACCAAAAATTTATTGCTCCTACACATGATGTGTCAAAGGCGGAGACAAACGTGCGTCTGCTGAACACGTTTGTGTCTGCTGAACACGTTTGCGTCTGCTGAACGCGTTTGTGTCTGCTGAACACGTTGCATGTTCTTCCTCCTCCGGCAGGTGGTTCGAGCGATCCGAGGTTGCTACCGCGTTGGTGGAAGGCTTCAAACGGCCGGAAGGTCTGATCGTGCCGCCGCCCTATGCCATCGCTCACCAACTCATGAAAGCCTGGCTGCAGATGTCTTCTAATTTGTGAAACGTGTTGCGTATTTCTTTCTTTCTTACTAATTCGCGTTCAGTGCATAGGCGTAGTCAAGGAGCCATCCCCCCAAATTTTCAAGATATGTAGTCATTTTTTGCTTTGAGGAACGGCGTCCCAAACAAAATACTGTTGCTCGCCTGAGATCAAGCATTCCCCCCCAAATTTTGGCAGGCAACGCCACTGGTTCAGTGATGACGCCGATTCATTGTGGTGGTGCTGATGAAAGGTGCTTTTGTATGGCTACTTCCAAAATGTCCGTCGCTTTCTATCGAGTTGCTGTTTGCGCCAAATTCTACGTTCCGTTCAAGCGTTAAACCCTAATTTATTTCAAATGCGAGAAAAATAAAAACCTCGTTTAAGTCATGAAGTGGATTTCTACCTTGAACAAGCTGCGGGCGACGCATTTGACTGCGGCGGCCGTACCGGAGCCTTGCATCGTGAAAAGTAGTTGAGCAATTTTGTGCTTGGTCCGTTTTGACGGAAATGGAATGTCAAGATCATTGTCAGGGCAGACTGGCGCAGGTTTTAAGTTAATAAATAGACAATGCCACTCTGGCATCACAAGCAATGTGCTGACGAACCCTTTTTGCAGTTTTAATCATTGCACATCTTGTTTACTGATAGCAGGAAAAACCCGAGAGATTGAAACTAAATCTCAGCATCAGCAGGTTTACACTTGGTGCTGAGCAAAGGCATTGGTACCAGAACAATGACTAACTACTTGCTGCCGGCGCAGGAGGATAGTTACTACTGGTGTCTGTGTCACATTGCTATAGTAATACAATCAAATAGTGCGCAGTCTTCTGACAGAACCATATTTTGTGACTTCAGTGGTTCACCGATGGAGCAGAGTACTGTCTTTAATTTTCATTGGTGAGGTAAGTACAGACCAAAAAAAGAATGATCGTTTTTTTTTCGAGGGCATTTTTTACCGAACTCAACATCGGGTTTAAACTGCTTTTCTGATTTCAGCAAATTTCCAGAGACTACTCCTCTTCGCATGTGATGCACTTTTGAAATCGAAGAAAGATGACATTGTTGTTTGGGGAGTATGTCAATTGCACCAAAGTGTTGCATATTTGGCTGGTGCGACTATAACTAAACCAAGCAAAAAACATCATTTGGGAAACAATGTCGAAGCTAGGAACTTGCGTTGTTGAGATCGTTCGAACCGTCGCATGTGAAAATTGACAAATCCTCCTCCGTGGGAAACAAACATGTTGTATCAGAACATTAAATCTAAACACACGAGCAACAAAATGAGATGATTAATAACAGCATCTATAACTTCGTGTGGGCGAAGAAATGATAATACAGCGTTTCATGCGTAACAATAAACAAAGCAAGTGCTCGTAACAAGTTTGGGGAGTGGATAAACAGTAAATGGAGTAGCAGTGTCATCAGGCGTTAAAAACATTTTTGGAAAAATCGTTAGATAAATTAAAGCCGGAGAGCAAAACAGCGAAAAGATCTGATATGTGAAGCAAACACAAGAAAAAAGTTTTAAAATCAAAAGTGATCCGTAGCTTAGCTTGATTACTTGAGGATGAGATTGAATAAGATGCAGAACTCCCAAGTAAATCACTTGACAAAATTCAATGCACATCGCAAAAATTATAGCACAACTTGACTCCTGAACATCATTACTAAGCAACCACAAGCAAAAATGCAACTACTCGAACATGCGTGGTTTCCATGGACTTTTCATCTAATGTTTTTGTCACTTTGAACAAATTCACATGAAAAGAAAAGATACTTTTTCCATTGTTTAATACATCTTGCAGTTGGCATTTCACGACTTAAATTTTTAAGTCTGCAATGTGAATCAAATGCGGGATCATTGTACATGAAAACTTAGTGTTTAAAGGTAGCTTTCCACAAATTCGTGTTCAGTTTCCACCACAGTAATGTTTCATAATGTTGTCGAAGGCATCTTTGCTTAAGTATTGACCAAACTCACCAAAAGGTGCATTGATGCAAGAGTCACCGAATGGCAAATCATGGAAATATTGGTTTGCAAATTCTTTCAAGGAAATGAAGCTTTTAAAACTGGCTTTTTTAAGTTTATTTTCATTTTTCTGAACAACGGCGTATGCCCAAGCAGGTTTACCAACAGCAGCATTGCCAGGATAGCAAACAGCTTTCCAGTAATAACCAGGCACTCTAACAGGGTTTTTTCCATGTTCTCCATTAATGTTCAACCACACTGGATTGCCATATTCATCTACAGCATTGCCATATGTCCCAGTCATAAGAAAAACTTTTTCGTTAGGCACAAGATTGATGACTGCGAAATGGGTGATGCACTCATATTTCCACCAAGAATGTTCGTTGAATTCTGCATACTGAGGAGCAGCATTGGTCAAAGTGAAAGTTCCCAACTGTTTTGTTCGATCTTGGCTGT
>JGI24159J19872_10005431_pt1 | contig 16491 bp, 10 predicted proteins | sample Ectturendosymbi4_FD_19872 | JGI IMG/M metagenome (IMG submission 19872) | reverse complement strand
AGTCTGTGTTTCATTTATATGTGGATGTACTGTAAAATAATTTTTCCTATATCATAACTGTTCAATGACTATTTTTTTCAGATCACGTTTTTTCTTTTACAACTTCTTACAAAAAAACATTTCAAGGTTAGGTTTGTCAAAATTAATCCTACGTCTGTAAAACAAGATCAAAACCTTTTTTAAAGTGCAGCAAAAGGAGCGGTAGCGATAGCTCGCTACCATTTTTATTCAGGAACGGCTGCGGTAGCGCCGCTATTAAATTTAACAAGACGCTGTTAATAAAGTAGCGATTGCCAACCTCTGATTTTAAATGTAGGCATTTTATTTGGATGAACGAGGTTCTTTTTCTAAATTGTAAAAAGTTGCCCATTGGCATGATCACACAGGTAAGAAGACAAATTTGCTAAACACAGCAATTGGATGCCCTCCTTTTTCAGAAAATAGTCATCAGAGCAAAAACTGGTTGATTTATGGCATCCGCACTTGCTAAGCGTAGCAAGCGTTTTGCAAGAAATTGTTTACCATAATCTTCTACTTTTGAAAGAAAAAATTTTAAACGCAAATTTGCGAAAACGTTTTGATAGACCAAATACTTTAAAGCATTTCGAAAATTATAATATGTTTGAAGCTCATATCGAAATTATGCATTTGATTGCAGCAGTAAAGCGCGAAACACGTTTGCTATTACAATCAAACACGCGTCAACATAGTTATCAGTAAAATCCTCATAACTTACGCGAATCCTCTTGTTTTGCTCACAGCGCAATTTTTAGAACTTAACGTAATCTATTAACAAACTACCTGCAACTTATGGATCATTTTCATAAAATGATTTCAGGCCCAAACGTTTCTCAACTAAATCCTTAGTGTTTGCTCTAGTTTCAATGATACGTTAGAAAAATATAAACAATCAGTGTGGTTACAAACATTTTCAAAAAGTATTGGCGCAGTAATTTTACTGTGAAAACGTATCGACAGTCAATCGATTGGATCGACCATCTGCGCTGAACAAAACGACCTAATTGACCCGAAACCAATTGACAATGCCTCCGAGTTCATTTGGGAAATCAAAGCTGAGAAGCGCAATCATCTACTGGCGGCTGAGGCTGATGAAAGTGCGTCCATCTAAAACCAAAACCAGATTAACTCTCTAGCACATCAAGTGAAAACGACAATCATTTTCAACATGCATAGATTTGTGCGTTGAACCCATGTGTAGTTCACAGTTACGTGCTTGAAAGTACTGCGTAACAACATAAAACTAGATATAAACACAACTTTTATTTAAACTCAAAATTACCCACACACATTGGCAACAATATGTTCAAAAGAACGGATGTCCCCAAAGTTTTTACATGACCATTTGTTTGCTCCGGGGCATCTGCTTGACACCCAACTACATCGCTTGGGTTCAAGTTAATTTTGAAAATTGTCAAAGGCGTTCAGTGAGCTGATGTCACATTTTGCAGACAATAAAAACAGTTTTCCACTTTCTTTGTTCTCTCAACTTCAAGCGAATATCCAATTGTGTTTTAAACAAAAGCTTTCTACAGCAAACAGCTTTTTGTGGAGAGTATTGAAGCATGATGTTATTCCTTTTATTGTGCCCTCACTCTCAAACGAATGTCCAGTTGTTTACAAAAGGGTTTTCTGCAGCAAACAAAAGATGAAAAAGCGTCGACGTAACAATGACAGAACAATGTTTGTCCTCTTGCAGTGAAAGTGATACTGTCTACGGATCAGCAATACTGACCAAAGGATCGAGTTAGATTCGGATCATCCTTTTGCCAGAAGCGTATGAATGTAGTTTATTTGACGGTGTTATAAGTAAATGTTTTTCGTTGATACACAAAATATCGTTCAGAGATCTTAGACTTTTCTGAAAGAAGAGGTAAGGTAAAATCTGATCAAAATTCGGAAGCCAAGATTTTGAATAACAGATTTCAGAAAAGTGGTAACATTGTAAAAATTGTCTTGCAAACACAATTATGGTTTATCGATTGGATTTTTCACTTCTATTTGAATGAAACCGTTGCGGAGCTGTAATTTTTAAATATCAGGAGTTGTGTAGGCTTGCTAACCTATGTTTAGAACAAATTCAGATGAAAATCAGATACAGTATTCTAGACGCGGAAAGTGTGAAACAGACGTCATTCTTTACCCATAAATTTTTCTTAAATTTTTCGGCAGTTTTCTAGAATGTGTAGTTACACACTTCTTGACTGTTCAGATATGAATAACTCCTGAAATAATTGAAAAAAGTAAGTGTTACTAAACATCTCAAATCGAGCAGTCATGGTGCATAAGTTGCTGTGTAAAAAAGCAGCCGCATTAACTGAAAGAATTAATGCAGTTTCGTAAACAGTGTTGGGCTGATGGAATGTAGACACGCTATCCAAGGATGTTTTTCACAATAATATGTCCTTGAGAACGGAGAATAGATTCCCCCTATCACTGCTATATAATCCTGGAATAAATTGCTTTCAAACCGCTTGTTGAAACATCGCCCCAATCTTTTTACTGTAAACTGTGAACGCGTCTTCATGCATGTTTGAACATACTGCACTTAAAAGAGGGTAGTTTTACATAAACGCCATCATTTACATAAAAAATGTATATTATTTATGCAACTATTACAAGCTATAGAAAGAGTAGAATGTTTTGAGCAGGCTGTTCCAGTTTGTATAATGACTTCAGTTACGCCGTTACAGTAATTGAATCGTTTGCTATGCGACAATAGTTTACTTCTTGTGAGAAACTTCGTGTGCTTGTCCCTCTCAGCATCATACAATAATTGTGTAAACAACGTCGAACCCATCAAAAATATTTCAAACAAAAAAACGAACCACTGTTTTTGTTTGCCTTCGTCATAGTTTTCTTTTCAAATGTGCGGCTCTCCTGCGTTAGTTGTTTTTTCATGGGGCTTCACGCGTGATGAGTCCCTGCTATTTATCAAAAATCCTCTTAAAAGATGACTGAGACTTTTAGCCATTGTAAAAAGCGATCAGTTTATTTATGGGAAACTGAGAAGCCATCACTTTGGACTGTTTTCAAAGCGATCATATTCATGGAGCTTCTGTCTCACACAAAATTCTAAAGAAAACCACGGTGGATAAAGCTCATTTCTTTGGAAGGAATTACTTGAAGGGACTGAGGAAAATAGTCCCACATAGATAACAATGATATGGCGCATATTTTAAACATCTTTTTGAATAGTGTATGCGTGGCTTTGATTTTTGATCATTTTCCGCTGTCTGATAAAATACTGAACACGAAAAAAGTTGAAAAGTGCGCATTGCTAATTAATAATTTTGTAGCGCCTATTTTCTTACTTTAGTGCAGAAATGCCACTTGATTTTGACATGTATTTTTCATTTGTTTCTGTTATATCAATTTTCGGAGTAATTGATTTGTGTAAGTTGTTGCCAAATTTTCTTATAAAGGAAGTATCGACGTTGTGTCTGCAGTTCGCTCAATCTTGATAATAACAACAACAAGTCCACGCGCTAGGTCGAATCCGGACGTGCATTCCATCCATTCATGGCCTGTGCAACAACGAGGTGAAAAATATTACAGTGGATTGGGAAAACTGTGTTATTCGTCTTCATCATTACCAGGATCGAAGAGTTGTGATTATTGCTAAGTAGCTTTCGCTCAGAAATACTCGCAACCCCTCTCCACTGGCTGTAGCGTAACCTCTGTGGATTAGTTCTTCCTGCATCAAATCTAATAAAACTCGTTAGATAGGCGACGTTAGCTGCTGGAAAGTGCTGGAACCGATCTGTTGAACTGGTTACTTCAGCTAGTTACTTACTTTCATCAAGAGTGACAACGTGATACGAAAATCGTTTCACTGATCACTGCGTTGCTTGTCTGCTACCTTCGTTTGCCACAAAGACCGTTAAAATGTCCCTTAAAGATCACTCGATCTTTTCCTACCCAGCAAGAAAATCAGATGCAACATTCTGAAGCTGATATTTGAAACAATTTTTATCTTACAAACGGCATTAAAATTGTCAGGTTTCAGATGCACAACTTGCTTTAGAGTGATTTTCAACAAAGCTACCTGAAACTTAGTCATTTAGAAAAAGATCACCAATCTAGTATCTACAAACGACTCATATCTTTGGTATTAGTTACAGAGAGAAAAAGAGCGAAAGTTAAAACACTTTAGGTAGTTGATTTACTCCACAAACATACTTGAGTCTCTTTCGACGGTGTTCAACGCAGACTTCCCACTTCCAGGCCTATGAGAGGTGGGTCCAGCAGGTACATTGTTCCTGGGCCCGACAGCGACGGAAGGGCCCGAGACTAAAGGAATATTTGAATGTTTATTACTAACAAACTTGGAATAATGTAAAATTAATAAATCCAATCTAACAACAGAATCCCTTGAATGTTGCGCATATGTGTAAGATAACTAAAAAGTTTAAAAGTAACAAGTAACTGCAGTGCAGGACGCAAGTGCTTGTAGTGAACAGCGGCGGGTGTTGTGCATTTTGCTGATTGTTAAGCACTGAGTCTAGCATTTCAAAACAAGTTGATTTTCATAGTGTTATTAGAACTTTTGCAAATATGAAAGCCAGAAAAGCGCTTACATAGTTAAATTATTTTTTTCTAATTTCTTCCTCGACAAGATTTTACTATGAACATTTAAAAGTCATGTTTAAAAAGTAGTAATATTGTCACATTACTTGCATACCGGTATGTTTTAACATAATGTGTCATATGATCAATAAACGAGCAATTCTCGCTGTAGTTTAACGCACCTTAATTGGCCTCAATTTTTATTTATTTCAAACTAATTTTGCAAGTCATAGGGCCCCAAATGGGTTTTGTTCGCTTAAAAAGATTTGTCTTGGAGACCCTGCCCACTCCCTGAGGTTACCCTAGGGCAGTGGTTCCCATTCAGGGTCCATGGATCCCCAGGAGTCCACAGACAGATTTTAGAGGGGTCAATGATCTTCTTGCAAAAAGATGAATGCAAAATAGCGAATGCCAAACTTTCCACGGAGGTTGTCTATCCTGCAAATGACGACAAATAAAGTGCAACTCTAGAATCCAGCTACAGGGCAACACAGTATCTGGCTCATATGAATTAACATGTATATGCACTTTAACAAAGATATGCAAGTTGTTATGTAATCAATATCAATGGGGAGTTTGCTACTGTTTGCATTTGAGTAGCTTGTCCATACAAGGAGAATTTTCTAACAGAACACATCTCACAATCATCCTCCAATTCAAGGTGATTCTGTTTTGTTAAGAACCATTGTTGAGATGCCAGACTTCTATATATATGTGGAAACAAAACACAACAGCGAGCGGAGTGCAACTTTAGCAACGTTAGGACTTGAGAGATCATATTGAATCCAGAATGCCTCAACTGTCTTGGCATCTGAAAGGTCTTTGGCTGTGGAATCATTTTGCAGATCAGTCAACTCATCCTGCTCATCAATTGCGCTGATGTTGAGGCTGCTCACTAGGGGCGGCATCGCATGCGCCATGCACCACGAACGGGATGTGCGCTATGAATAGCACCCACATGTATGTGGCATGCAGTGACAGAATGAGCACGGCGTTTGAGCTCGATTTTTGCTTGCTGCCACAGTGTGAAATTTTACGTACCTGCCGCTGGGCCCTACGATCGCAACATTAATGAGCAGAAGGTTACGTTTATCAGAAAAACCAAAGTTTCAAATCTAACCCTAATTTCAACTTTATTTTAACACCTGTCACTAACCTAGGCCCGAACTTACAAGGGGGCATTCGGGCGTTGTTCCCCCCCAAATTTTGTTGTGTCCAGGAAAATTTGTTTTAAACATATGATGAAGACAAAAATCGTGCCCCTCAAAAGTTATTTTGTCCCGTCACACCTTAAAACCTGGCTACGGGCCTGCAGTAACCGGAACTTTAGCCCCAACCTTTCAACCGTAACTCTCACACTGACTGAAAACGTCGCGAGTGGACCATACCCTGTAGGCTGACGGGGCTAACCAACCTGTAATGAAGCCTGGGGTGAAGGGTTGTGGAGCTGGAACTCAAATGTTAGGCTCCAGCTCCAGGTATCTAAAATGTTTGGCTCCGGCTCCACAACCCTGCGTAAGAAAGCGAGCTATAGAGTGTTACTGTTGCCAAATTCCACGATAAAAAAGTTATCTGGTTATCGTCTGGACAAAAGTTTTTTCATTCGCTGTAAGAAACTATGAAATTCACCAGATATACGTCTAAACCTAAGTTTCTTTTTTGACACCAAGTTGTTTCAAATGTCACAGGATTTTGAAAATTTGGTAGCGCATTTCACCATGAGGCAACACTGTTGCTGAATATTTCAATGCCTGATGAACAAATTTTTCACATTTTTTCCACCTAATACGAACTATATTATATGCAATTATCCTGCCTTTAGCAGCACTTGTAACACACAATTCCAATCGTTAGACAGCTTTAATTGTTATGCAACACTGAGAATTTCTTACGTGATAAGTTCTATGGAACGTTCACGATTTTTGGCGCGCAATGCGGATGATAGCTTTTTTGGTTGAGACCACCTGTATTGACCGGTTTTAAGGGTCCACAACTTTCATCCAAATCGTCAAAAGGGTTTATGACACTGAAAAGGTTGGGAAACACAGCTCTAGGGCCATGCGCGTCGGAAGGATTTTTTCCAGGGGGGGCACTAGGGTATTTTTCCAAAATTTTCCAGGGGGGCAAAAGGTGATGAAACTTGTTTTGTCCCACTCAAAACTAAAGAAACAACCTTTTTCCGCTGAAAATTTCAAAATCCAACCCCCTTCCCCCCTTCTGACGCCCATGCCTAGGGCATGACGAACGCACTCCTGTTGCCAATGCAATGCTCTTGAACATAAAAAGTGTTTTCAGAATGTGAGTTTTTACCTTTGATTTTGGGTGACGACAATTGCCGGCAGACCTAAACCTGATTTTTCTTTCTTGCCGGGGCGGGGTGAACGCTTTTGCCCATAGAGTACTATGACGATCTACTCAGTTGCAGTGGATCGAACACTCAACCTTGCGATTGAGAGGCGGACACTCCACCAAATCAATTGGTATCTATTCTATAGACGAAATTGCATGAAGAGTTGCAGCAGTTTGGGCCCAGGCTTATTTTAAGAAAGTCACGCTTTTTGTGCAGCAAACATGTCATTGGTGCTTATATGAATACGGTTGAGTCTCATGCAAAATCATCCTAAAGAACATCCTGGTCAATGCAGAGTCAAAGACCTGAAATATTTTTAGTATAGCAGCGTTGTAACAAGTGTTACGTGTTAGCTAACATTATGTTAACAATGTGTCTGTAACCTTATGGTTCTGTCTTCAACACAGTTGCAAAAAGTGTCTGTAACTGTGTGATTCCGCCGGCTATAATGTTTTGTGAAACGTTCTGTTTTGTCTGTTTTTATCGACCTGCCTTCTGCAGAGTGTGTGTGTTCATATTATGGACTTCGTGTCTGGCTATAAACAAATAAATTAAATTAAAAACAGAACAATTGCTTTTATTTCTTTGCAAAAGTCACGCAGCAAGCTGGTACTGCAGTAATTAAATCTCTAAACGCAAACAAATTTTTGTATTCGTTGATGGATCAACACACCTCCTCGAAAAGTTCAATACTATCTCAGGCATTAACCCGTTTGAAAAATGCAGCAATGTTGCACGAGGATTTGCCGCAGTTGGATGTGACTACATTTGATTCATCTGGAATGGAACCCTTTGAAGATTTTCAACGAAAACTCAACATAATTTTGGAATGCTGGAAAAAACAGAATTCTGTAACGTTTGCAAATTTTGAGGGGAGAAAAAAAGAAATCGGAAATCTCACAGCAAACGAGTTGTTGAGAATGTTAATTCAAATTCAGCAAAATGAAGAGTTGTCCTTTGAAGGTAGTTGCATCATTTTCAAAGCTGGGAACGATCCAAGGTTTGCTATTTTTATGATCCAAAAAGGCGTTTGGGAATGCACGACACCGTCTGTCGGAAAAGAAGTTAAATTTAAAAAGTACTACGATAAGATATTTGACCAAGCCAAATGCAAGAAGAGAGCCAGTGGAAGGGACAAGGAATTCTACTCAACGGATTACTTGGACAAAATTCGCCAACGTGTCCAACAAAAATTCGAGAACTTCTTTTCAATCAAAATGAACGACGAACGTTTCTCCGAACCTGCTACTTTGAGGTATTACAATACATTTTTCGGCGTCTTAACGGAAATAGCGAAAAACATAACTGGCTGCGGAATATTCCGAGAAGTTCCAGTTGCAGAGTGTGTGTACCTGGCAGTGCATAATGGCGTTTCGCACATGCTACAAGACGTGTTTGGGGCTCACGATCTTCCAGTTGCAACAAAATGGAGCAAAGATTACGAAGCGATTCCAGAAAGCAATCGTCTTCAGTGGCACGATTACGTTGACCAAAGGAAACTCAAGTTGCGCCTGAAAGCAGCTTTGGAAATAATGAAAATGTAAGTTTTTGTTTGGTTTAATTGTGACTTGTAACACACTTTGTTAAAGTAATTGAATTCTTTATGCAGCTAGTCTCCACAGCAAAAACAACACATTCAAGAAAACTTCTTTTCTACACAATGTTTAGTTTGACGTCCATCCAAGCGACAACTTTTATTTTGTTACGAAAAGTCAAGCTCTGTTCACTTCTAAAAAATCTATCTTCGGATCGTTTTTTTTTCCAGAAAAGAAGTAGCTAGCATTTATGAAGAGTCGGAAAATAGACCTATCTTTCCTTTACCGCAAAAATTAAAACACCATTGTTTTCGATTTTGAAGAGCTTTTCCCTGCCAGACATCTGAGACTGACGTAGAAGATGCTGTGAAAGCAATCGCGGATTTCTTTCATCCTCAGGAGAATTAAGTAAGCGATCAGGATATTCGCTTTAAAAAACAACAGCACTAATCTTCTATTTATAGCCTAGCATTCTTTGTACTAGACTAAAGAGTGAAGGTTATAGTCTAGTAATTTCTTAATGAATTTAATTAAAGGTGTTGAAAGACACTAGAAACTATCTGATGAAGCCAGCCATATTTTATGACTTAACCTGACCAGTAATGATTTATGAGGTTGTTTTCAGGTTCAGGTTTAAAACCAAAGCTTCGGAGTTGGAAACGTTTTTATCCGACTCAGACTCTGGAGTTGGACTTAAAATCATTTGGCTCTGACTGCGACTCCAAGCATCTCAAGAGTTTTGAACCTTTTATTCCGGCTCACGGTTATTTGATATAAAATTACTACTTTGCAATGTAGGTCTTTTTCAGTAAATTTTGCTGAAATTGATAACATCTTTGCAAACGTAGTTGCACACCTACAATTATAAACCGCTACCACAAATACGTTGATAAATACTTAAATGTAGGGATGAATTAAAATAAATATGCAATTTGGGGTTTTACTATGCAATGAAAAAACATACACATTGCAGCATAGCACTATAGCAGAAATTAATATGTCATCAGTGTTATACACAACAGTTGCACTGGCGGTTTTAAACAAATTGTATAAGGTGTACGTGTCTTTGCATTGAAATTAACTTACTTATTATTACCAAATATTATCGTTTCAATACCTGAGCCACAGCTCCTAAAATCAAGTAACAATTATGTGACCTGTGAAAGATGCAGCAAAGGCGAGCATCCTGCACGCTGTATTCCTTTCACTAAGCAGAACAGGTCGTGGAACCAACTTGCGAATCTCACAAGAAATCAACATTGTGTTTCATGCGTCCAGAGACTCAGAAGGTGCACAAATATATTATAGCTGAGTGAATTCTAGATAAATAAAGACTTGAATGCTGCTCGCAGAAAACAAAAAACTTATTAAAATGCGCAAAAAATGAAATGACAAGAAAATTGTGAAAGATATATGAACAAATAAAAAGTAATACCGGTTTTGATTCGCTTTGTAATTTCACTAGTGTGACTGATGCAGTATCACTCTTTGGTTTATCATAACTAATGTGTGTAAAATATTGGTAGTTCAAGCAGCGATTCTTAAAAAAATGCTTCCAACAAGTCTTCTTCCATAGACGCTCGCAGTTCTGACTTTACTACTATGCGTAAAGCGGAAAAGAGCCGCTCAGCGCAATAACTTGCGTAGGTGGGTGAGCACAATAACTTGCGTAGGTGGGTGAGCACAATAACGTGCGTAGGTGGGTGAGCACAATAACTTGCGTAGGTGGTTGAGCACAATAACTTGCGTAGGTGGGTGAGCACAATAACTTGCGTAGGTGGGTGAGCACAATAACTTGCGTAGGTGGGTGAGCACAATAACTTGCGTAGGTGGGTGAGCAGTGACGATCTCTGCAATCTCTCGAACGATTGGGGGGTAGTTTTCTATGGGTGGGTAAGCGCAGTTTTTACGAACGGCCGAGTTTTTCCACTTCGTGCAGAGAATGGAAGAAATCATTAAAGCCTGGCAGTTGCATCCAGAATATTGCGATAATCAACTGATTTCAAACAATTGCGTTTTGATTTTTCCAACTTGTCGAGATGTTTGCCAAAGCCGAGTTCATCATTATCGGAATTAGTGGACGGTGAAGACACTAACTTGTAATCGTAGTTTTCCTGGTCTTTAATAAACCCACGTGTCTCGAAAGCTAGATCGCAGAGGGTGCTTTTGAACAGAACTGCTGATTGTCTATAAGCATGATCCTATGCCACGGATTGCAGTAAACAGCAGGTAACAAAATGTTATTCTTAAACAAGTTTGCTTCTCTTCGCTTCGTAGACTTTTTCATACTTTCCACCACACTGTTGGACTTGTGTTGTGGCAGCCACTATAACAGATATTTCCATTGTTCATAAATTATTCCCAGAGTTAAACCTTCTTTCTGCGTCTCTTTTGTTGCCTCAAAATGTTTACGAAGCAAAACGTCAAAATCGCTGCAAGTACCCAATTGCGTATTTCGCAGAATGATGCGTGGATTTGCCGTGTCAACCAGAATAGACTTTATTTCAAAAATGCACTGAGCATCAGGTAGTGTGAACTGCAACGTATGGTTTGATCAAGAATTGCAGATTTTCCGTCACATTTTTTGATGGTGTGGTCTATCTCAGGCGTTCTAGCAACATTTGGAACATGCCTGAGTTTCTTCAGACGACTTGGAACTGTCCAAGTGCAAATATGACGTAATGCAGGTTGAAATGTACGAACACCACGCTGCATGTGGTGGATTTCATGACCTTACTAACATCGTTCATTAAACTATCTGAAAAACCTTCATGCTCACTTTTATTTGTATCAGTAAGCCTAGCAGAACCTTCGCAGCTTTCGGTCTTCATTTTTTTCATTCAATTTCTCTGTCGTGCTTGTCATATTCAATGCATTGTCGGTAACGTTGCATAAAACCTGCTGCTTTTCAATTTCAAAATTTTTTAGAACATCCGACACGAGTTGTTTGCAAAACGTCACACGCATATTAGTTTGTGTATCGATAACAGACAAAGTATTTGTTTTGACCTTAGTGTCTTCACCAACATAATTGGCTTTTATGGCAAAATCATTTACACGAATCCTTGTGCTTGCATCCATTTTCAAATCCACAAATTTTACAGCAACTTTTTGTTTCAGTGATGAGTTCTGTTTCTTTGCCGTTTCTGTCAACATAATTCTAAAGTTGTTATTATTCAAGAAATCGCAAATTTTGTGCCTTGATGTCGTTTGGACTTTGAAATTGGGGCGTGGATAAAGCTTACTGGAGTTGTGGGCAACAACAATTATTCCTTCACAAAATTCATTTGCTCTTATGGCGATTGTAAGACCAATATTCCCTCTAAGGTGCGCAAACGTGCAGAACCACCAGACCATTTGCAGAGTGAAATCCCATTCTCGCGCACTTGCAACATTCGTGTTTAACATGCGTATTTATTGCATAGTCTTTTAACGCTTGAAGCAATCCACTGGTTTTGTGCCTCCATTACTGCACAATTGCATGCTCACTGAAACAAATATTTGCTCAGTGTATAATTTTCTTTGAGGGAGCACTTATTGTAACTGCTACACTTGGGATAAAAATTTTAATGTCGCAACAGCTTAGTGAAAGCTTACTTCGTTCGAGTTGCAAGCACTTAGGGTCCTTCTATTTCTTTGTCTCTTCAACTTCATTATAAATATCCACATGATTTCTCTTCAGATGTCGCTTCAAAGCACTGTTTGAAGCAAATTGCGTTTGTGTCTTTCTCTGAGGGAAAACTTTTGTACCAAGTTTATCTCTAGCAATGTCGCAGTATATACGTTACAACAGAGGTCACCAACGTGGTGCCCGCGGGCACCAACTCGCCCGCAAGGACCATGTATATCGCCCGCGGACCTGTTCCAAACATAACATTAGCATGATCAATGTCTTCAAATTAACGAATATCAATACTGAAATTTTTGAAGATAAATTCAGCAAAATTTTTATTTCAGAAGTGTGCATCAAACTAGCAGCCCTTCGCATTAATCGGTAAACAAGAAGTAGCTGGCAGTTTCGAAAAGGATGGTGATCCCTGCGTTACAATTATTGAGCAAGACCAGGGATGTAGCGGGGCGGGAACGCGTGCTAAAGGAGTACCCACACTTTGTTCATGGTGAATTGGGTTAAAGATGTTTATTTTTACTCAGATTTCCTGTATATAGCTCTGGACGTGGCATAAATGGCAAAACTATCTCTTGCGCAGTACCCTAAAAAACTGCGAATATTTTCGTTTGTAGTGTGATGAAAGTGAATACTTCATTAAATACATATTTCAAAAATTAGTTTGAAGTGTTGTTAAAAACGGGTAGTTATTTTGAATGATTTCCCACACTTCTTTTTAGCAAAACGTCTCAGGGCAAGACGAATAAGAACAACTCTTTCAGCGCAGTTTCGCAGTCACTGCTTGTGCACATTACGCAATCAACCAATACATGTGGGTAAAACAAAACGATACAGCAAGCTAGGCACTGAATATATAAGGTTGCGGACTTGCGGTTACCCACCCTGAGAGAAAACCTGACAAGGTTTCTGTTGACGAGTGCTAGGCCGGTAGCAGTATGTGCGAACTCACACCAAAGACCTTCAAATGATACTATTGTGTATTAAGAACAATGCCGACCACCTTTCGGCCGTGTGTACTTCTGATTTGTCCGAGCATTTTCAGGTATTCAGTGAACATATTGTCCGTAAGTTATGATATTTGCGAAAATCCAAGATGTGCAATGTGGAAAATGCACCAAGTCCTTCAGAACAAAGAAAAATATTGCAACGACTTTGTTTCATTTTAAAATTTTTCCTGAAATTTCTCGAAGTCCAAATTCCGAGGAAAATTTGAGCAGAACGTCATCCCGTTTCGGTGTTTTTTTCGAAATATTTTCGGAATTCTTAATTTCTGGGAACATTTTGACAAGACAAATGAAAAGGAGAACTGAAATTTACATGTAAAAATTTTGAATTTTCTGAAACACCTGGAGAGACAACTCAACTTCATTCGTGATAATACTTACACCTTAGTCAAAAGATGTTTCGTATTTCGTCCTTCGAATCCGCCAAACTGCTATGCAACAGTGAATCAGGTTTTTATCGGGAATTCAAGGGTTCCTAAGGCTGAGTTAGGCAGCTTAATGATACGTCTGAATCTGACTGTGCCTAACCAAACATTTGTTTTCATGTGGTTGCATACCTCTTAGAAAGTGAAGGCAAGCCTGTGCGCCACATGTGCACCCGCAATTTTTATACAAATGCTTTGACGTCAAACACAAACGGATTGCATTGATACACCAACAATCCCTTGGGCAATAATGTTTAAATGTATGACACAACCACTACAATGGTTTTCTTGCCACATGTATTGGCAACGTGCTAGCAATCTAGTTTGTCGACTTCAGGTAGATTTTCATACCAGTCTTTTCTACCATTGTCCTGATCCTGGTATTCTGGGTGTGAATCATACTTGGTGATTAGCGAGAGAGTCGAAGCTGTCTCAACAACAACGGTGTGGAGAAGTCTAGCAGTAGCATAGCCAGCCGAAAATTTTGGAAGGGGCCAAATATTTTGACTTTAAACGAGCAACAGTATTTGCTTTGGGATACCGCCTCTCGAATCACAAAACGACATTATATGCTATAAAATTTTGGGGGGAAACATGGCCCTTTGGGCTCCCTTTGCTACGCCTATGACATCTAATACACAAAAGAAAACTTAGGTTTATCTGGAACATTCAGATATCTGCATCATATCCGTAACATACGACCTTTACACAGGCAAGGGTTCCACAGTAATTCCAACCAACCGGAAGCGAGGCATGACAATTGTATTGTCACGACATAACTAAACATCGCTGCATAATGGGCTTTTAAATTTGAGTGTTTGAACTGCAGTGCTGGAGCCGGAAGCAGTTAATTGTTTCAAAATCACCACTCCGGAAATGAAAATATCAAGGATCCGTTTAAAACTCCTGTAAAAATTACAAAATTCATCGACTCCGAAGGCTTGGTTAAAACTCTTATTGATTTTAAAATGAATCCACGAGATTTCCTGCGTTTCACTCGTACGGATGTTACAGTAGTTATTTCGAAGCACTGGATAAAAAGCTTTAAATGTCATTGTCACTGGTCTTCTTTTTTCTAACATTGTTAAACAATGTATCGAGTCGAGGAGATGGAAATGTCAAATACTTACGAAACCAAACCTAGTTGTTGTTTCACATACAACAAAAGGGCTTCGCAGTAACACGAATTTGTAACAATTGTTTTAACGATTTAGGCAAGGTCAATGCAAGTTTTGTTGCAGTTTGCTGTTTGAGTGACAAACAGTTATTTGTACTTATGAAAAGTACTTTAAAAGTTAGTTAACTTGATACAGCAACTTCTTTCAACAGATGGTACGTGATGGATGTTATCTTCAATATTCCAGATTTCTCAAGACTTCTGACACATCGTTGCCAAGATTGTTTTGTTTATAGCTGTGGACGACATACGGATTTTTGTAGAAAAAGATTGAAAACCATCCTTTCGCTAAAACACTGTTTTGAAAGAAGAAGCTGACTGATCTTTGCTTTTAGGACAATGTTACTCATATTCTGTCCAATAAGAACTTTCCACAGCACTGTTCGCAGTTCTCGATAGAGTAGATTACCTGAATTCTATTAAACGTATTAGCAACTAAACTTCTAGTTCGGCAGTTAACACTTAATTTGTTTATAAAATACTTTTTTATTAGACAAGTGTAGTTCGGTTTGCTTGCACTTGAGCAATGCACTGGATTCCATCTGTCCGAAGACACAAGGTAGCGTTTTTGAATTGCCAGGCTTATCTATGGGAATCCCATTCCCATGGGACCTGTCCAGTGGGATGTGACACTTGAATTCAATTTTACTTCGTGTCCCACGCTCAGTAAAATTTGTGAAGTTAACATTATTATTTTATGCTCACAGCCCAATAAATATTGTATGTTGATGCTCAGTGCCATTGCAGAGTGATGCGAAGCCCCGAAAATAAAGTTGTTTTTCCCTGTTTCATTTGACGCCTAAGAAGGTCATCCAATTGTGCTTTGGCCGTCTTTCGCCCAACCTGTGCTGTTTGTTTTAAGCTTTGTTGATTGAAATGTGTTCTGTTGCTGTGTACTCAACAGCGCAAACATGACTTGACTTGACTTGTCATTGACTCCCCTAATTGAGGGTTTGGCGTATCTTAGCTACCGCTCTGCATAGACCCGATATTAGACATCCACAGGATGTGATGTACTTCGTATTACTAGTTTCGTGGCAATCCCATGAGATGGGACACTCACAAGTTGTCATGGAACAGAAAAATGTGTCCAATGGACGAGCCTGTAAATTGTTTCTTATTTCTCGTAATTTTTGATACAAAATGGTTATCGAGTCATATGTGACAGATTGTGCAGTATTGGCGTGTGACAAACGGTATTGATTAAGGTTTGCTATAAGTTGTAGGAAAATGAAAACGCAGTTTTGGGATTACTGCGGTGTAGTTCAATACTGTTTGTTTTTCAAATCGCAACCACTTTAACAAGATAGGCCGTTGGGTTATAGATATGTAATACTTACTTAAAAATCGCCAGTGGACCGCACTGCTGTAATTTGCATTAACTTTCAAAAAACCTTGTGCTCTTTGTGGATCCTGCATTCACGCAAAAATAGCGCACTGTGTATGCTATTTGTTGTGTAAAAGTATATGCAGATATTTGAAATTAGGAAAACACAACAGATCGTGAGCTAAATTGCTTTGTTACCTTTTTCAACTGGTTAATGTGTTTTCAAAGAAGAAGCTGAACCTAGTTCACGTTTTCAGCAACTAAATGAACATGACGTAAGATTCACTCAAAACGTTTCAAACTTTGAAGGAATTAATTATGTCTTGTTGGTAAACCATATGCACTTCAGAAACCTATCTCTAGTCGCCATCGCTAACATTATTTTTTGCTGTAACCAGATTATAGTAAAACATTTTGTGCTAGTGGGGATTAACCAAACGGTGTTTTATTAACCATTT
>JGI24159J19872_10005430_pt1 | contig 16491 bp, 15 predicted proteins | sample Ectturendosymbi4_FD_19872 | JGI IMG/M metagenome (IMG submission 19872) | reverse complement strand
TTCGCCCAACCTGTGCTGTTTGTTTTAAGCTTTGTTTATTGAAATGTGTTCTATTGCTGTGTACTTACAGCGCAAACATGACTTGACTTGACTTGCAAAAATAATTGAAAAAATGACCTTTTTTGGTAGTGGTATCCTTGGACATTTGAAGGGTAAATTTACCCTGAGAGAGACCTTGATCGACTTTCTAACATTGGAATACACCCTAGGTTAGCATTTCCAGGGTGGAATTTTTACCAATTTTTATTTTTTCAGCCATAATTTTGGTTCCAGCTATGGGAAGCCAATTAGTGGCTCTAAAGACTTGGATGACAGCCTAGATTCCAAAAAAATTTGAGCCAAAAAATGGTCCATTGGGTTCGTGCCCACAGCCAGGTAAACTCGGCCACAAGGGCGAAAACATGTCCCCATTATGATATTACCCAAAGAAAACCCCACACCCAAAACCAATTTTTTTTCCATTTGAACAAGAAGACTTGCTAAATCCGTAGAGGGTTTGAACAGCTCCATAGCTCAATCCGCTGGCAACTAAGTGTTGCAAAGCTCTGTCAAAACAGTGGCTTATGCAGTCCTTAAAGGTAAAACACCCGGTACCCGTGGATATCGACGCAGGGAATCCACCCGGTAACCAAAGTGTTTAACTTGGACAATAGTACACAGATTGTAATTTCGGACTGCCCAAAAATGATACATGCAACACTAACAAAACAATTAATTACTGTAACAAATATTATTGGACATGATACTTGCCTGACCAAAATGTCCACTATTTCTATCAGCAATGTTAGGATTTGCCATCTGATATGAGTTCAGGGACTCAATAGACCTTCTTAAGTTTACTTGAGAAGTGCTTGACAAATGTGATTCGTGATCTGAGAATTGTGAAAATTTGTTGGGCTGAAGATCTGATGGAGAAACTTCTTCATGTGGTCCGTTAAGTCCAGCAGCAGGTTTCACCTGCAGAAATGGTTGAGATGCAACATACTGGTCTTGTCGCATTCGTTGTGGAGGATGATGATAAAGATTAGGATGCTGAGATAAATGAACGTTTGAAGGTATATGCCTCACATTTGTTGGACCCACAAAAACATTAGGCTGAGTTGGGTCTCTTCCTGAATATTGCCAGCCTGATATCACTTGTTGATGATGCTGTACTATGCTGCTGTTTGCTTGAGTTCGATAAACAGGCTGCTGCATAACCTGGTGATGAGATTTCTGAGTGTAAATCTTCTGGTTATCAGAAGTTGTCACAGGAAACGAGTTCTTTGAAACCATACCCACAGCAGCAGGTACACTTTGCACAGACATTGATTGATATTTCTCTCCAGTTGTTTTTGGGTGGTCCACAGTCTGAGAAATATTACTTGATGTATAAACAGATGGCATTGAACCTCCATGATTCTGATGAGCAGTCATACCTGCGGACCTCTGAAACCCTTGCAAGCTTGGTTCAATTCTACTACCAACCAGTCTTTCATTATGCACTGAATCATTGTTATATGGTTCAGCAATTCTTTGATTATAAGCAGAGAAAGGTTTTGCAGCTGAAACATTTAAAGCAGAATTTGACCTTTTTTGTACAGTTGGTCCATGACGAAAATCTGCTGGGTTGACAGGATCTGCACAAAAATTGACACTTATTAACTGATGAAAAATTATGTAATATTTACTATGTTTGAGGCCATTTAAGTTTTACAATTCAGTGAAACACTCTGGGAAAGGTTGCTGGTTGCAAGTAATTCCTGTTAGCAATGATGAAACGAGAAAGCAAAGCTTTTTAAGCTCTGTTACATTATGTGTGAGAAACTGAAAATAAGTATATATGAAAAATGGAAACCTATTTAAATGTAAACTAATCATCAAAAATTCTGCCCATTATAAGCATTTATTAACAATATTGCCAACCATTATTAGACAAAACAAACATCTTTTAGTCATTCTTCAGAACTTCTTTCTCAGTTTTAGGAGTGTTGTTGGAAAACATACATCATTCACTAACGCACTCTTTAAATTTGCTCTTCTGCTATTCACAACATGACCATCAATGCTAAACACTCGTTCATAAGCAGCACTGGTTGTCATCATGCAGAAAACATCCTTTGCAAGATCACTGAGATCTGGAGACTCCAACCTGTGGTGTTGTCTCTACCAGACTACACCCTCTTACCACAAGCTCTCTGGGGCATTGAATTTCTTGCTCACGTCACTTTAACATGCATTGAGTCATAATTCAGTTATATACCAGCACAAAAAAATCTTATTCTGATCCCGACCAGTGTTCTCTCTAAGATTTTTGTAAGTCGGCTGGTGTCCAAAAAGTGCCATCAACATGAAAAGAAACTTGGCACCCTTCATTAATTTTCCTAAAATGCATCCATTTTCAACAAAAATACATTTCATCAACCATTTGTAATGAATGTCCAAAAAAAAAGAAAAAATGGTCTTCACTTTTTCCAAGATGACACACGCAACATTTTTTGATGAACCACCAAAAAAACGAGCATCACATTTATCAGGCAACAAATGAAATGAGCAGTATGTAAACTTCCTTCACAAATGTGAACCTTTTCTCTGGGACACGGGTTGCCCTGCATACGGGCCTGACTGACCGTTCTTGTCTTTGTTGTTCATTGCTTACTGTCGCACTAAACCAGTGGTTTTCAACCTTTTTTGTACCACGACCCATTACAACAACCCACTCTAATCCAACAACCCCCATCTAAAACACGAATAAAACAAATGTAATACAGCTGTGTACGTAAAACATCTACTGGTGACCCCTCCAAAAATGGTTCACGACCCCTATGTAGGTCATGACTCCCAGGTTGAAATTCACTGCACCAAACCAACAGTACAATACAATCGAATCAGGCTGATGATACTGCGCAATATATTTACATAAGCTTTGTCAAAACATAATAACGTAGAAACAGAAATATTGACAAAATACTGTTTAACTCAAATAGTAGCGTTGATCAACAGGGTTATCACACAATTTTCAAAACCAAATTCCATGACATTCTATGACTTTTTCCATGATTTTTCCATGACATTTGTTACACTTTTTCCATGCCTGTTTAAGTGATGCTTACACTTGCAAACTGATAACAGTCTTATCAAAAATAGCTGCTGTTGCGCTAATGGGATCGAACTCTCCCAAACTTGCCCCTTGTGTAGTAACTGTGTCGCATCTCAAAACCAAACCAACATTGCTATCAATATCAACCAGCTTTCCACATTGCCAAATATAACAATATAATTACCAAATATTTATCATTTCTCTGCTAGCGCAAAATAAAGAAATGTTAGGTGCCGATAATTGCAAAATAACTAAGAACAGATCCCCTAAATAAGGCAACAAAACTGGCATGGGAGAACATCATCAATGGTTCTTAAAAGAGAGTCAGTTAGTTACACGATTACTAACATTGTGTTTGAAAGTGTTCGAAGTAAAACATTTCCTTTCTTTTCATGATTAACCAATGGCATGCTAAGTTACCTGTACATAATAAAACAGAGAAGAATTTGGAAAGAAATGAAAATTAACACTGCACCTCACTATTATAAGCTTACTGTTGTAGTGTCACTGTCACAAAGTATTTGCAAGACACAGTACACACCTTAATATTATGAGCTTCACTGTCACAAAGCATTCACTCAATCCCTATCTTACTATCACACTTGGCTGTCAATGTTGCAAGCTAATTGTAAAAAATATGCACATACAACAACACTGTACATAATACTGTTCACAAACTTCACTGAGGTTACAAAAAGAATTTGCAGAAAAATAAACGCTGCACTTCACTATTAAGCTCACTGTCGTAGTGTCGCTGTCACGCAGTATTTACAAGATACAGTACATACCTTACTATTATCAACCTCTCTGTCACAAAGCATTGACAAAACTCCATATCTTACTATCACACTTGGCTGTCGATGTTGCAAGTTAATAATAAAAAATAAGCGTGTGCGGCAACACTGCACAAAGTGCACATACCACTATTCACAAACTTCACTGAGGCTACAAAAAGATGGATAAAACTTGATTTTTATTCAGGTGGGAAATAATTTAGCATCTTAAGAATCTCAAGTGGAAAACATTTCATTGCATGAACATAGGGTTAACAGATGTATCAACTTGGCCACACCTTGTCTTAAAACATAACGTATTTGCACACTATACTGTAGATTTGGGAGGAGAATCATTTTCGTGGAAATATAAAGCCAACAAAAAGTTGCAGAACGTTTCAACAGCAAATCTACCGTCATCATCAACTATTTCTAGCTTAGAAAAAATTAACTTTGCAACCATTGCCTAACAATAATCAAATAATTATGATACTTATTATAGATATTTCGCCCATGCTATGAAAGCTGTTTTTAAGATCAAGTGTGGTGTGGCTAATAGAGCTTGTAACCTTCTACAGCAGTAAGTAAATGTTATATTTCAATTTAAGCAAACTAGCCCCAATTTTATTGAATTGTTGTCAGCCAATTCAATAATTGCTTCAAATTTTATTTATTCCATAAACTTTAACTTCTCTTTCAAACTGTGTACTTGTTCGCAAAGACTTTGATTATCTGCTTCGCTTTCATGAATTTTTTATCTAATAGCATTGGACTTGGCCAGTAAAATGAAACTGTGCTTTTTTCAGCTTGCATGGCTAATGCATCTGCCTCTTGGCTCATAGATGCTATGCTTTCTTTTCATAACTTTCTTTAAGATTCAACTGCACGGATTTCATCTTGTACAGTTTTCTTCTTTCCAGCTTTTTACTTTCAGCAGCAAGTTTTATTTAATCTTCTAAATGCAATCGATATCTCATTCTCACTGCTCGAACATTTTTTTCAATATGGGGGTTAATCGAATTTAACTGAAATGAACAGCACTACTCTTCACTGTGTCATACACAAAAAGACTAGCAATTGATGACTTCTCTTTCATGTTTTCTACCATAGGTTCATTGTTGATCAAGAAACCCCTCTCAACAGCAGCTTGGCCATGAGATAGCATAAAGATAATTTGGAAAACTTCCCAAAGCTTGGCATATTTTGCATTCTTCATGTAGTTCCAAAATTGATATTCGGGGACATGGAATTCGCCAATCAATAAATCTTTAATATACCAAGTGGATTTTCAGTTAAATTACAAACTTAAAAATAAAATTGATGAATTCAGTCAAAGATCAAACTACGATAGTACAATGCACCATCTACAAATAAACTTCAAGAGATTTATGCAGAAAAGCCAAAGAGCTAAACGTTACCAGAGTCAATTGCTGATGGCATAGGTAAAGCAAAGGACTTCAATTGTAAAATCACTTTTTGAAACATTGAAAAATTTAAAAAATTTTATTCCTTTTTTATCTCTCTAAGATTTTTAATGATTTTTTGATTTTTCCATGACTTCCAAATTTTTATCAATTTTCCATGACTTTCCAAGAAAATTTATTTTTCCAGGATTTTCAATGATTTTGCATGACTGTGGGAACCCTGATCAAAGATAAATAAAATCGATATTGAATAGGCCTGTTAGGCCTGTCATAAAATCGCTGTCATAGGCCTGTCATAAAATCTTGTGTGTAAGTTTTCAAAGGGAACAACCTTATATCAAAACAGTGAACATTAGAATGTCCCACTTGCAGAACTGTTATTGAGTTTATCATTTTGACAAAACCGTAACTCTCACGTAGCCTGCATGTACTCTCACATAACTTTTATGAGGCCAAATATGCAAAAGGCAGGGGTCACTGAAAGTGAAGAGTGTGCAAATAGCGTACTACAGACCACTGCAGTAATGAATTTGTAAAAATGTGCCAGAGCGTAATTTCACCAGCCTTTCGTTATAGGCAGAGATCACTGAAAATTGCCTAAATACCTAAAAAACTATTTTGGACAAAATAAAAAGTTACATCACTAGATAGAAAAGCACTCTGTGCAACCATTTTAGGCCTATTTTTTCACTGAAAAATCCTAGGCATACTTGCCTTAACTGCACACAGCAGTTTTAGATGATATGTCAAAATCGATTGACGGAAACCTCTTCTTCCAGCCTTCTGACTACTTATACTGACTTGATCAAGACATTGTTTTTTAGCCTAATTTTGCAAACAAGCACTGACTTCGTTAGCACTTTACTGCATGTGCAAGTTAACTGTTTTTCGAAATAAGTGCATCGCAATTATATCTCGCCAAGCTAGGCCTATATATTAATTATAACTATCAATGATCATTGCAGAATTCTTCCCGCCTCTTGCAGGCTTGTTTGCTTTCATACTTAATACATCACAAATGATCGTGAAATTTTACTGTCAAACTTCGTGGCCTCAGCAGCTTACCAGTTGCGTGATAAACCAGAAAAAATAGGTTTTACTGTCTGCCAAAGGTGCATTAGATGCAAAACACAAGTAGAAGTTAAGATAAAGACCTATATGAACGACTTAGCTTAATTTTGCCAGAAAACTTAACACAGGTAAAAATTCACAAAATCTGTTCTTTTTCCGATGCTCAGATATCACAGAATGTGTGGTGCCAGTCCAAGGTCTATGGTGCCAGACCAAGGCTTCTTCAAAAATTTCCTTCACTTGAAATCACACCTCTACATCACAGTTTGTTGGTGCACAAGTACTCAAAATGTGTCCAGATTCTAAGCATTTTAATAAAATGCAAAGTCAAGGACTTCGCAATGGGTCTGAACAAGACAACAAAGATTTGTGGACACGTGAAATTGTAAAAATGCGCCCAGAGCATGTTTGATAAACCTTGCAAGGTGAAAACTTCCCAAATGCGTATAAACATCAAAGCAAACAGCTTCGCTTTCGGATGCATAAATCATGAAAATGTGCCCAGAATTTTTTCTTACAAACCTTGCAAGCACAAAACTTCCAAAATGCGTCTCAACCTCACAGCAAACAGCTTCGGTGTTGGACTCATAAATCGTGAAATTGTGCCCAGATTTTTTTTGTAAAGCTTGGGAGCGCCTAACTTCCAAAATCCATCCGAACTTCACAGCAAACAGCTTCGTTTGTGGACGCATAAATCATGAAAATGCGCCTGGAATTTTCTCTTGGAAACCTTGCAAGCAGAGTACTTCCACAATGCGTCTGAACTTCATATAGGAAACATCTTTGTTTTTGGACACATAAATCGTGAAAATGTGCCCAGAATTTTTTTCTTGTAAACACTGGAAGCGGAATACTTCCAAAATGCATCTTAACTTCACAGCAAAAAGCTTTGCTTTTGAATGCATAAATCGTGAAAATGTGCACAGAATTTTTTCTGCAAACCTGGCAAGCGGTAACTTCCAAAATGCGTCTCAACTTCACAGTAAACAGCTTTGTTTTTGGACACGTAAATTGTGAAAATGTGCCCAGACTCTTTTTGTAAACGTTGGGAGCGGAGAACTTTCCAAATGCATCTGAACTTTACAGCAAACAGCTTCAATTTTGGACACAGAAATCATGAAAATGTGCCCAGAATTTTTTCTGTATACTTTGCAAGCAGGTAACTTCCAAAATGTGTCTCAACTTCACAGCCAACAGCTTCGTTTTTGGACACATAAATTATGAAAATGTGCCAAGATTTTTTTTGTAAATGTTGGGAGCAGAGAACATCCAATATACATCTCAACCTCATAGCAAGCAGCTTTGTTTTTGGACGCATAAATCGTGAAAATGCGCCAGGAATTTTTTCTTTTAAACCTTGCAAGCGGAAAACTTCCAAAATGCGTCTCAACTTCACAGCAAACAGCTTTGTTTTTGGATGCATAAATCATGAAAATGCACCCAGAATTGTTTCTTGTACGCCTTGCAAACGGATAACTTCCAAAATGCGTCTCCACCTCACAGCAAACAGCTTCGTTTATGGACGCATCAATCGTGAAAATGCGCCCGGAATTGTTTCTTGCAAACAATGCAAATGGAGAACTTCCCAAACGTGACTCAACTTCATAGCAAGCAGCTTCATTTTTGGACACATAAATCGTGAAATTGTGCGCGGAATTTTTTGTTGCAAACCCTGCAAGTGGATAACTTCCAAAATGCGTCTTAACGTCATGGCAAAAAGCTTCATTTTTGGACACATAAATTGTGAAAATGTGCCCAGAATTTTTTCTTGTAAATAATGCAAGCAGATGACTTCTGAAATGCGCCTCAACTTCACAGCAAACAGCTTCGTTTTTGGATGCATAAATCATGAAATGTGCCCAGAGTTTCTTTTTGCAAACCATGCAAGCGGAAAACTTCCAAAATGCGCCTCAACCTTACAGCAAACAGCTTCATTTTTTGACGCATAAATTGTGAATTTGTGCCCAGATTTTTTTGTAAACGTTGGGAGCGGATAACTTCCGAAACGCGTTTGAACTTCACAACAGACAGCTTCGTTTTTAGACACATATATCGTGAAAATGTGCCCAGAATATTTTCTTGTAAACCTTGCAAATGGGTAACTTCCAAAATGCATCTGAACTTCGCGGCAAACAGCTTTGTTTTTGGATGCATAAATCGTGAAAATACGCCCAGAACTTTTTGTTTTAAACATTGCAAGCAGATAACTTTCAAAATGCATCTCAACTTCATGCAAAAAGCATCGTTTTTGGACACAGAAATCGTGAAAATGCGTCTGAACTTTTTTACACCGCTCACTGCTCTATGTACTTAGTGCAACCTGAGCATGGCTTAAATTGGGAAAACATGACCCACACATCTTTGAAAAAATTACGAAGTTGTGTCTTGTGAAATTTTCTTCTGTGAGGGAAAATGCGTCCAAATTTTGCACATGCTGGTTTTCAAAATTTTTGTCAGCTGCATCCAAAAAAGTGCCAAAAGTGCCGTTTTTTTCGGCTTAGAGGGAACACTGATCCCAACCCACCCTGAGTTCAACCAGCTCCCATCCCACACCCGCATGCGTAGCTCTGCATGTTCCTACACCCACTCTGCAAATGCNGGTACCCACAACCTGTTAACCAGCCCCGCACAAGACTCTATACAATACCATACTTCTACAGTCATGTGTGTCAAACACTGAATCGGAAGTGTTTTATACTTTTATATACTGCTTTGACAGAATTCAAGCTGACTAGTTACTGTCTTTGCCACAACAATCTATATTGTTCTAAAGCAGGAGTTCCCAACCTTTCTCTAAACATGTACTCTTCAGTATTTTGACAGATGAGCATGCACTCCTAAAATTTCTTATGACAAAATATTTATCATGACTAATCACAGATATATTTAACAATAAGCATACAATGATTTTTGAAAATATTTTTGGTAGCGTCTACTGTCTAGTTTGCCACCAAGGGCATAAGCCCTGCTGAGACTATTTTGCCATCTGTACTGTATCCAGCTGTATCCACATATGCTGAGTTCGTGACAATGGCACCATGGTGACTGTAGTCTATTGGTTACTGTCTATGCCTGCTGTGCAAGTAGTTATCAGTTCAGCTCTCACCATTTGTTTTGGCTTTGCTAGTAGAGATGACACCTTTGATGTGAGTGCTTCTTATATACTTTCTACAAAAGTTTTGGTTTTAGCCTTTGCATTTGGGTTCAGGGCAGGGACCTCAAACTCAAATTGTTCTGAGGGCCAAATGAGGACTTGGAAAGTAACCCAAAGGCCACATTGTGAAGCTGACACAACAAAGGCAGTATAGGAACTTTACTAGGAACAGCTTTCCCATCTTACTCCCTGTGAAAGGTACTGTGAATTATAGGCAAATCATCTTTGGCCGTCTCTACGTTCGTTTGAAATGAACTTGTTCACTCACTGACCAAGCATTTCTAAACACTGGCGAATAAACTGAATTGCTTAAACGTTGATTAAAATTTGAAAATTCCCAAAAGTATTGCAGGCTGCACAAAATGCTCTCATGGGCCACATGTTTAAGACCCCTGGTGTAAGGTTTACGTTTAGGATTGAAGATTACAGTTGTGGGTATTAGGTCATGTTACAAAGACCATACATTAATCCAACTGTATCGTCTTTGTCACATGACTTAATTTAACCAATCGGGTTCACCTAATGGTAAAATACCTCCAGAAGTGCTTCTGCCTCTGATGGCAAAATGGACACTGTCAATATTTTTTGCATATAACATTAACTGAAACACAAATATTTGAAAACAAATACTACATACAAATATTTTTCCTTTTATTACTAACCTTAAATGTACCCCCTCAGATAGTCAAATGTATCCCTAGGGATACATGTACCCCATGTTAGGAACCCCTGTTGTAAAGACTATAAAAAATGTTAAATCTTAATCACAATATGCTACGAACTTACTTGTCACAAACTTTGTAGTTTCCTTTTTTACATACTTTCCAACTAATGGGGTAATTACAGGAGGCTTGGACTTGTTTTTTTTACCAAATAAAGGCATGATCAGTCCAGGTTTCCATATAAACCTCACAATCACAACAAATAACCTACATCCCTATTAAAAAAGCAAACAAACTGAATTTCTCATCTTGATATTTTTGATGGTTGGCAGACTAGCAAAACTTTGGAAGGTTCAAAGCAAAGTGCATGCTGCTTGGTGGTCTTGAAACCTGCTCTCTTCAGATGTTAACTGATCATATAAGGAATATAAAAAGCATCTAAATGATGCTTTAGGATAATCACCATGGAAAAATTTTCTGTGATTCTTATAGTCCGCTTGTCATAGTATCGTGATGCAATTTCAGGTTTGTTGCATAAGAACAATGATTTTTCTGAAATATGATTGAAAAATTTTCTGAATCAAGTGTTTGGTTCAGCAAGAATGGAAATAATTCATTTAGAAATTCAATCAACTACAAAATATGCATATTTTTTATAACATTTCTAATCATGGCGATAAAATGGTAGAAATGTCTTTAATGGCATGCAAGAAACCAAAAATGTTGAGTTGCAAACGGAACTTCCGTTCTTCATACTCATATGAAATGTAAAAGCGTTCATTTTAGCATATGATGTACACAAATGAAAAAAGAAAGTGACATACCATTTACAATAACAACATACAAAACAGAAATGCAAACCCATAAAAATTCCATTACAAAGGCAATAGTCATTCACATAAAAGATGAAGGGCAAGCAATGTATTAAGAATTGAGACATATACAGATGATGTGAGTCATGCACATAGGTGGGAAAAAAGTGTGTGACAATGGTGGCTATGAAGAGGAAAGCTGTGCAGCAACCCTGACATTGATAAGATGTGACATTTTAGCCATATTTTAGCTTGCACAGCTCAACCAGTCTGAAGTTTGTCAAATGTGATAACTACGGCCATTTAATGTCTCCAAAGTCATATTTTTTTCTGTTTCATCAAGCTATGAAATGAATTTTAAAAGAAAAATTGCACGCCTATGAATTCTATAACAAAAGTTATAAAGATATAAAAAGTCATATTTTCCATGTTTGGTCATAAAGTCATATTTTGCATATTTTCAACCTAATTCAATAAGGAAACCATTAAAACAATCTCAAAATATCAGGTGAAACTACTATATCACTAGGTCTAAGCTGCTCCTGCAAATTGACCCCACTTGAGCACCCTGCAAACAATCTTCTTTTTACTTAAACATCANAAACTGACATTTCAGTGATTGCAACATTTATTCTACATACAATTGTAAATTTGCGTTATCAACATGTTTTGTAAACAGTGTGATAAAAGCACTGCACAGCGAATGTATAAACAAACCTACCATTCTTTTACAAGCATGTAGATTATATCTATCTAGTATACAACATGTAGCATTTCATGACATGAGAGATTTTGTTCAACTTCTGATTCTCTTTTAACAAAGGAGTGTGTCAACCGTCAATTTGCGAAGTTAAAAACAGAAGCCACAATGCTAAAGGTAAAATTGTCTAGTGACTGAAAAGATCAAAGCGATTAGGAAAGATTTTGAGGAATAACTACAGCTACATCTAATGAGAAACTCTTTTATCAAGTGTGCTGTTGCATTGTTTAAGTATGAGAATGCACAGTTTTTCTTGAACATCTTTTAACAACAGCGAAGCACCAAAAAGGTATTGAAAAAACAAATATAATGTTTGGTCATATACTCTTATTTTCTCAAAAATAAAGCCATATCACTGCATCAAATTTTTTAGGTCATAAAAAATGGCCCTAGTGATAAACTTTTTGGTAAAATGTTAATGATTGCATTGGGACAAATTTTAACAAAATAGTAGCTGAACACTATGCAGACCACAAAATACAAACAAAAATGTTTGTAACAATACTTATTTGACTCATGTTTCAGGACTTAGGACCCATAGTGTTATGTGAAATTGATCGTGGGAAGCTTATCTGGACAGGAGGACCAACAGTGCAACAGAGATTGACATGGAAAGAAACGATATGCACAAAAATTTATGGATCTTACAAGAATCAGCTGGCGAAATATCTACCCTTGCCAAATGCCTTGCAACAGAAACTAAATTTCTACACCCACATTTTTACTCTTGTTGCGTGTAAATCTGGACTTAAGACTTGTCCCACTCATGCAAAAAGACAAAATGGTCTCATCAAACCTACAGGTGTTGGAGAATTCATGTAAAGTTGGAGAATTCGCAGATCTACCAACAACATGAAAAAGAAAAATAGGATAAGTATCACTAAAGAGTGATTGACAATGAGAAGTCTCCATTCAATCCCCTTGCCTTCTCAAGAAGTGGGGGAATGACACCAGAATGCACCAACGTCAACAAAAGACTGGCTGATAAAATTGCTGAAAAATGCAGCCACATGTACCTGTTATGATCTACATTAGAACCAAGCTCAGAATTGCACTTCTGAGGAGCACCCTTACTGCAATATGAGGCTTTTGAGGCAAACAGAACGATGTTTACCTTCAGGATCTTATAAACATTGACTTCAGTTTAATTACTAAGCCCACAATTCGATAAATTTCAGTTATGGTCCAATGTCATGATATCAACATTAGTTGAGCAATAGGTGGATATATGTCATAAGCCATAACAGCATGAATGAAACAATTTCTAAAACTAAATAATCCACTTTTCAACTAACCTTATTTTGTTTTTCATGTGCCTGACATGTTCTGGATTACTATTTTTACTGCTAAACCTTTTCACACTCCGTTTCCACCTCTGCCTATTCAACCTTTCAGTGATACCATGCCAAGTGCCTGGTGGGACATACATATTACATGCAACTATGGTACTCCATTACAGTCCATGGGTAATTGCACTCATAACCCTTGTTGTATATTGTTGCTTACTTCTTTCACCTGTGCATGACTGAGCCTGTTCATCTGTACATGCCTCAACTTTTTACCCATTGCCTACCCACCATCATCTGTGTGGTGCAAATGATTGTTATGTACATGATTGACATTTATGTTTTTATGTTTCTGAAAATGCCTCAGAAGTTTCAAGCGAAGTAGAACATGCTATACGATTGTCATCATACGCTATGCGATTGTCAAGATAATTAATTAATGAGCGAAGTAACACTACACAACTCAAGAGGACAACAAAACTTACAGAAAGCACAAAATGCACTGAGGTGAAGGCATTGAAGGCTATGCATTGACGTGATGACAAGTGGGGAGCAGTAATACTGGTCAGTACGGTGGGGACAACCAAAATCAGATCAAACCTGCACACATGCCAATATCATGCTGGCAGCGTTCCCTCTGACCACAGCCAGGGAAATGTGCTGGTGGAACCACTGTCGCTTCTTGAGGTCACCAGACAAACATATTTCTTTGTTTCTATAATATATGTTGTTCAGTTGAAATGTAATGGGAGTATTTTATTCAAGTTTGCAGTGGTCATCCTTCACTTGCTATTCATTTTTTATTTTGGGGTATCTCCTTGCTTTTCCAATTTTTTGTTTGCATCTGGTATTTACTGTTTTACATAATGTCTCCCATTTTCTGCACCATTTCTTGTTCTGTAGAATTCTTGCAGATTAATTATTAAAAATAAGGTTGCTCAGGGGACATTCCTACAGCAAGAACAACAAACAGCCTTGTAGCCATGTACTTTTTTCAGTCATTAGAAAAAAAGTTAGGTCTATGGCTGAAAAAATAAACCTTGGTTTGAACTTGCAACCTTTAGGCACAGTGTTCACTCTAAGATTTTTATGTCAGCTGGTGTCCAAAAAGTGCTGTCAAGATCAAAAGAAACTTATGTGCCATTTATAAATTTTCTTAAAAATGCATCCTTTTTCAACAAAAGTACATTTCATCAACCATTTTTGGTGAATGACCAAAAGAACAAAAAATGGTCCTCACTTTTTCCAACACGTACACATGGAATATTTTGTGATAAATGACCAAAAAACAGTCATCACATTTATCAGGCAATAAATGAAATGAGCTGCATGCAAACATCTTTCAGAAATGTTAACTTTTTCTCTCAGGCAGGAGTTCGAGTTGCCCTGCATACAGGCCTGAGTGACTATTCTTGTCTCTGTTATGCATTGCTTACTGTTGCACTAAACCAGAAGCAGTTTTCAACTTTCTTTACTGCAACCCATTATAGCAACCTACTCTAACCCAACGACCCGCATCTAAAACTCGAATAAAGCAAATCTAATAGTGACAATACAGCTGTGTACACAAAATATTGACTGGTGTCTCCTCCAAAATAGTTCACAACCCTGTGGGGTTCGCGACTCCGGTTGAAAATCACTGCACTAAACCATCAATACAATGCAATTGAATCAAGCTGATGATATTCATTGTGCAATTTATTTAGTTAAACACTGTCAAAATGTAACAACTCAGAAATATTGACAAATTACTATTTGGTAGTGTCTATTTTACCGGCGATATTCTGGCAGCAGCAGATCAGCTAGTGCTACTTGTGCCGGCAGTCAAAGATTCGGTCTCGTGGCATGACGTAATACCAAGAAAAAGGTCACTTTGTCAGGAAAACGCCGTCCTGCTCGTGGTGTAACGGTTAGGTGTTACGCCTGCTATGCGTATGGTTTACAGTTCAACTCTCACCTTGCCGACTTTCATTTTGTTTTTTTTTCTCTTTTTTTCAGGCTCAACTTAGGTGTTACGTTTAGGGGTTTGTGTTGTTTGTTAGGTTAGGATTAGGGTTACCTTAGCATTAGCTTATTGTTAGGTTAGGTTAGTGTTAGCTTAGTGTTAGGTTAGCTTAGCGTTAGGTTAGCTTAGGATTAGGTTAGTGTTAGCTTAGCATTAGATTAGGTCAGCTTAGCGTTAGCTTAGTGTTAGGTTACAGTTACTAGGTTATGATTAAGGTTAGGATTAGGTTAGGGCTACGGTTAGGGTTGAAGATAGGGTTAGATTGTAGGTTTATCTTTTAGTTGCATTTACTTCGTTTCTACCAAGCCTTTTGCTGCTGCCATCTTGGCAGCAAAAATAGACACTGCCTTACTATTTAACCCAAATTTGCTACCCTGCCAGGTGCTGCACCATTCTGGGTCAGAGTAGACCTGACAATTATGGTTAGGGAGTCATTCCGCTCTCCCTTAGCAAAATCCACCAACTGCACTGTGGGCTGATGATCGGCAAACATGTTAGTTTTTGGACGCAAATAATCTTGAAAATGCACCCTGAAGTTTTTTTGGAAACCTTGCAAGTGGAGAACTTCCAAAATCTGTCTCCATTTTTCACAGCAAAAACATCTTAGCGTTTGGACACAAAACTCTTGAAAATGCACCCAGAACTTTTTTTCAAGGAAGTGACTATGGATATGCTTGTCCTGACGTAATTCAAATAAAAGGGTCGGCTTGTCATTCAAATGGCGCGGATCTCGTGGCCTATGGGTTATGGCTGCTATGCCAATGGTTTTCGGTTCGACTCTCAACTTGCCGGCTTTCTTTTTTTTCTTTACTCTTTTTCAGGCTTACGTGTTACCTTTAGGGGTTGGTGTTAGGGATAGGAGAGTGCTAGGTTAGGGTTAGCTTAGCTTAGGTTTAGGTTAGCTTTGCTTAGGATTAGGTTAGCAGTAGGTTAGGATTAGGGTTAGGTAGGGCTAAGGTTAGGGTTACGTTTAGGGTTTATCTTCTATGTTTAGTTCGTTTCTACCAAGCCTACTGTACTCTCATTGTGCGTTACTGTTATGTCATAGGTGGCATATGAATAAGTTTTCAAATTTCCTTTGTGTCCTTTGTATTGTCCTTTATAATGACAGTTGCAAGTTTTTTTACTTGAAATATGATCAGCTATTTTGAGCTGCCACACAAATCTTTTTTTACCTTGTAGGATCGCAGAGCGGCGAATCGTGGAAGCGTGACCTAACAATGCCATTAAGGATCCGAAGCTATCGAGGCAAATTGTTACATCAGTTTTACTGTAGGCAGGGCCAGCCTTAAGCTGATGCAAACAACTAATTCCCTCACATGGGCGTGACCAGTGGGCCCCCTTCAGCTAAGCTTTGGCCCCCCTGGCTCAAACCTCTAGTTACGCCAATGGGTCTGGGTATGCCTACAGCCAATGTGTGTAGAATCGGCGTCAACTTTTATTGCAAAAAATAAATCAATTAATC
>JGI24159J19872_10005429_pt1 | contig 16494 bp, 9 predicted proteins | sample Ectturendosymbi4_FD_19872 | JGI IMG/M metagenome (IMG submission 19872) | reverse complement strand
CGACTTCGGATAATTACTTGTCCTTTCAGAATTTCTTCCACACTATGACGAAATAGACTTTTGCGGCCCGCGGCGAGTTTATGTTGATCAATTTGGCCCTTGGAGCTTTCTGAGTTGTGCAGGCCTGCTTTAGGTTATACAACAGTCCAAAGTTGTTGGATGTTGCCCAGGAGTCCAGGCTTTCGCTGTCAGATGTTTTGTTGTAACCCCAGTTGACATGTTGGTAGTTGAAGTCACCAACATACAGACTAGTGTTTGCGAAGGTCGGGATGGCTGTTGGTGTGAATCGCAAGCTTGGAGGTTTGTAGATGTTAATGATCTTGTATCCTTTGACGTCTATGCACAACCACTCAATCTCTGATTGTTCTGGAGACTGATCAACCAGTGACCAATTCCAACCGTTCATGGACAAACGTGGCAAGGCTGTGGTTCCTACTCAGGACTGACCCAGCTAGCGAAAAGTTGGGAATTACTGGCTTGTCTGTAGTTGTGCAATGGGTCTCCTGTAGGACAATGATGAATGCCTTGTTATAGGCTTGCTGCTCAATGACAGAGATCATGCTTGCAGTCAGCCCCTTGGTGTTCAGTTGGAGTTTTTTGGGCCGTGGGTTTTAGGCAGGATTTCTGCTGCTGCGCCCTGAGAGGGGTGTTTTATGACCCACCCCATGCTGAACACATCCAGTACGTGTAGCAGTGGTTACTTTCGAATTGACAAGTTTAGTTGACATTTGTGGCAAATATTGTACAGGAGGGCCACATGAAGGCACCTGTCATCTTCCCTGGTATCTGATGCAAATTAAGAAATGCACACTGAACCAAAAATATTATCTAATCATGTTTGGCCCATGCTGAAATCTCTGTTGCCTTGAATTTTATTGATTGTTGTACAGAAAGTTCATTTTTTTCAGAACCAAGGACATTCAGTTATCCATATGGTGAGTGCCGCAGTAATGAATAACTGTAATCTGTGCTTTCACTGGTTGAATACTTTGTATTATGATTCTGCAACTATTGAAGATAAGGTTTGGCAAGACAAAAAATTGGTGTCTAATGAGTGTTTTTGCAAGACATTCATTGACACAGGATTGAACTCCAAAGACATGCCTTGTTGGTGTTAGTGACTTTGGCAAAACAAACTATCGACCACAAAGAACAACTTTAGTTTCATGAGTGCTACTCTGTGAAAGAGTCTGCATTAAGTTATGGAATTATGGTTTGAAGGCATCTTTGAACATTAGGAAGACTAAAATATAAAATGAACATTGTTCTTTCTGTTGCACATGATGGTTAACAGTTGTGATAAGTTTAATTGCATGCAAGTGAAGTCTTGTTCAGGTGATAGCCTTGATCTTGCTCAGTCACCCACATTTTTCCAAACTATTTATGTTTGCTTCCTCATTAGCATTTTTACCCTTATACACTTGAATTGGTTTTCATTGACCTGAATGAAATAACAGATACACTTATAACCCAAAATACTTTGCATACTACAGTCAATCCCCATGTATGCTTCAAGTCGCTTGTGGGTATTGTTTTCACAAAAACAACTTTCTGGTATTGGAAAATTAACAATGCATAGTGACAAATAGAGTACAAGTCAAAATGGGTAAACCTGTTACTATACTGGATTTTAATGTTACAAAAGCAGTGGTTGACAAAAGAGCACTAGACCACTGAAAACTACATTGTTAAAGAGCTGTGTAGAAAGTGCTTCAAGGAAACAAAAATGTATCACTGACTTAGCATGTTGCGCTAGTGGAGCGTTTGCCTTTCTGTATCTTGCGTTTGTCATGCTATGAGTAATTTTAAGATTTTGCTAAAAACATGTCATGTCACATTTGTCAATGTAATTCTACTTGCTTTTTTGATACTCTTTTCACAGAACACATTAGGAAAATTTTTTACATGGGCTGGTAGAGGCCTAGTAAGATATCTAATTTTTATTGTTAGCAGATAGATAAGTGATGCTGGTCTTTTCAAATGTTTCATGAAAATACTCCAAGAACTGAATCGAAAACCTTTGTGCTTTGAAAATCTCTTTAGTATGAAAATATGTACCAGCATACCAGCTCTACGTAATTACAAAAAGGTTTCATTGCTTAAGAAATTAAGAAGCTCTACACAAACATAGAACACAATGTGGCCAAAAAATATTTAAAGATCAAAGTAAAGACACTGTTACATATATATTTTCTTCAAAAAATACCTGTCTCAATAACGTCTATTTGAATTAGGAGTGGATCCGATGTCCTATTTTCAGATGAGGTTTCAGAATTCAGATTGATCGCTCTTATCTGATTCATGTTAAAAACAAAAAGTCACAGAGGAGTTCATATTTATTTTATTTTTATTTAACAGCAAACGACGGCAGCCCAGAGCCTGGAGTGACATGTGCCGCAACCAGTTGTGACATCATGATAGTAAAAAGGTAACACATAGAGGCGAAAAAAGATACATTAATAAAACAGCAATAAATAAAGATGCAAAAAAAGGAAAGAACGATAATACAGCATTGACAGAGAACGTTGAGCCCCCAGCACAAGAAACACGAGTCGTTACCAATACGTCAAAGCTGTTGAAAGAAAATTACAAACTGCGTCATATAATTGCATGATGGAAGGGCAGTTTAGTTCAGCTTGGCCAAATAATAGTATACGCTTCCATGCGGCTTGACTGAGTCTATTTAGTTGGGATAATGAGAACACCTGTTCTTTCAAAAGAATATTTCTAATAGAATGTAATGTAACCTGACGTGGAGCTCTGGTTAGGTTGTATTCTAGGAAAATGTTAGTCTCTGTCGGGGAAAGGCTGCATGAACACAAATGATAGTGTTTATAGTCCAGGTTCAACAGACTGTGACTTAAGCGAAGCATACATAACCAGGACATGGCTTGCGGATTCACGCCAATGATGTAGTACTTGATGTGATTTTCCACATATCAAAACAGTTACTTTGGAGCAAAATAAATTTGGTCCCAGCAATTGAACAGATGTGGGTACAGAATTCCACAGTCTTAAAGCTTTTAAGAAAAATGAACTTTAGAACAATGCAGTTCGACATGACAGTAGTTGAACGTTCATAACATGACGCAGAGAGTGATTACTAAGGTCACAAAAGAGTTTAGAGTGGCTAAAAATGAAGGGCATTGTCCAAGAAGAATTTTGTGGAAAGCAAATAAAATGTGGCAGTTTCGACGAAGGTGCAGAGGTGACATTGAGAGTCCGTTTAGGATTTTCAAGTGTGAAGTGGTTTGCATACAACCTAGGATGAGTTTAGCAGCCATTGATTGTACTTTTGCCAGGCCACAACTGTCTGCAGTATAGATATTATCGTAAATGACATCACCGTAATCAAGTAAAGGTAGAATATAGGAACGATATAAAATTAGGAGTACGTACCTTGGCACGGATACTCTGTTTTCTAAAACCATTTAGTCGTGTAATAGCCTTGTGATACAATGATACTACGTGCGTATGCCAGGACAAGGAACGGTGGAAAATAAGACCTAGGTGGTTGAGAGTCTACCTCAGACAAAATATGGTTAGCTAACTGGAGAGGTGGATGATGAGAAACATTGGAAGATATGGTAAAGGCTTTGGTTCTAGATGCATTGAAACTCATGCTCCAAAGGTCAGCCCAAGATTGTAAAGTTTTCAAATCACTTGACAAAATGCTATGCAGATTGTAGGGGCATTTTGAGCAAGATAGAACGGTGTCATCAGCAAAAAGGGAAATAGAAGATTTTATATTTTCTGAAACGTTATTTACATACACCAAAAAAAGCACGGGACCAAGAACGGAACCTTGTGGAACTCTACAATTTGTGTCTAATGTATCAGACTTGGCATTTGAAATTTGTACAAACTGGGATCTGCCTAGTAGGTAAGGTTCCATTAAGTTAAAAAACGACCCACTTACAAGTAACTGTTGCAGCTTGAAAAGGAGACCGGAATGAACAACTTTGTCAAATGCTTTGGAAATATCTAAGAACACCATGCGTGATGAATAACCATTATCTTTGGCATGGAGCAGTTTGTGAGACACTTCAAGCAAATTAGAAGTGGTAGAGTGGTGCTTGCGGAAACCAGAATTTCGACTGAAAAGAAGATCTTTAGATTCTAAATATGTGTACAAATGACTATGTATTATATTTTCGAAAACTTTAGAAACTGACAGAAGTATTGCAATAGGTCTATAGTTAGATATGTCATATGTCGGACCAGATTTGTGCAAAGGTATGACCGACACAATTTTCCACGACCTTGGATATCGGTTGGTTGCAAGAATAAAGTTAAAAAGGAGACTATACAGTGTAGCTAGTGACATGGGACATGACTTAAGCAATTGGTTAGGTAAATTGGGACATGACTTAAGCAATTGGTTAGGTAAATTATCAAAACCTTTACATTTTCTTGAATTCAGACCTGATAAAACATGATAGACAGCAAACGTTTCGATAGTAAATGACGGTATACGCAGATTAGTGATGTAGTTGAAGGGTGGAAGCGGTTTGGAAAGAACTTCGTTTGGAACACTGGATATTTGAAGCAAAATGCTTAATAAACAAATTGGCTATAGAGACATTGTCATAACACACATCGTTGCCAGTTTTTGAAGGAGCATTGCACAGTGGTGCAGTCCCAAGAACATCATTAACAGTCTTTCAAAAATCGGGTCGTGAGCTGGATACATACTGAAGTTTGTCCATAATGCGCAGCTTGTATTGTTGTTTCCTTTCTTTGATAGTACGTTGAATCGTATTTTGAAGCTTATTTTAGGAATAATTGAGTTCATATGAAAACAGTGAACACTTGAAACAAACGCATTGTGTTTTGAACACCTCCAGCACTGGTTCGATTTACCTTGAGGACCCATGTGAGCCACTTTTTTACCGTTAATGTGCACCACCATAACTCGCTAGGCAATTGAGTTAGGAAGCTGTTCAAACCCTCAGAAGATGCGCAGCAAGTCTTCTAGTTTAGATTTTTTTAAAATTTGGAAGCTTTGGATTTCAGTTTTTTGTGGGTGATGATGTTAGTGGGGTAGGTTTAGGCATGTTGGTGCCCAGGGCCCGATAACGTCAGCCAAAAATGCCTAAACATGCCTTACTTGTGATGTCACCTACAAAAAATCAAAAATCGAAAACTTCCCAATTTAAAAAAAATCCAAAGTAGAAGACTTGCCACATCTTTTGATGGTTTGAACCGCTCTCCAGCTCAGTTGCCTAGTTAGTTATGTACTTACAAAGTGGCACAAAAATAGTGGCTCACACATGATTTCATAGAACAAATGCATTGTACACTGGCACTGAAGGTGTTAGGAAACCTATGGTCTAAAACATTTCCATTATGTTAGTTACAATAAGCGATTCATGACATAATACCGTACTTTCACGCGTCTGATTTTTTTAGCAAACTCTCCCTTCGTCCATACAAAGCAAATACTGCCTCAATTTGAAACTGAGGCAATCAAGCAAACATATAATGGGCATCTTTTGCTCAATTAGAAAAACAACCAATGAATACCACTGGCTTATTATAGTATTACATATGCATCTACATTAGGAAAGATACTTTGTGAAAACCAAAAAAAAAGAAGACTTACATTAACAATTTTTTCATCAGCATAATTCACTTCAGAAATATCAGCCGGTGGTAAGAAAACTAAACGTCCATCTGGCAAAACTTGAAATTCTGGAGGATCCACTACATATGCAAAACTGGCCTGAATGATAAATGTGCAAATCTGATTATGTCTTTCAGTTGATAACAAACCAAGAAAAAAAAATTGAAATTTGAACATAGAAAACATGCATAAAATCCATAATCTATGACTAATTTTTTCACAAAGCTGTTGACATTTTAAATCACAAATTTTTTAAAATTACATTTTATCTTGATCCAATTACGATGCTACAAGAAATTGCGCATGACATAGCAGCACATACAGCAAATCTCAGTTAATCCAGATTTGTTTAAACGTTTGTCTAATTCAGATGAATATGGAAGCACAAATGAGTTCTAATATTTTGATTAAAAGCTTCAGATAATCTGGATTGTTTAACCTAGATCTCTACCTTTAGGATGACAGTTGCTCTTATTCCATCTCATTCTCCAGATTTTCTTGCTTCACAACGAAATGCTGATAAGGAACAAAGTCCTTAATTTTTTACTGGTTTTTATAATTTGAACAATGCAAGTTGCCGCTTACTATGTATCTTTATTTGTTTTTTTAGTCTTTCCTGGGCACATCTGATTTTCAGACAATAACTAACACTCAATTTTTTTCTGTACTTCATCAAATACTTTTTTTATCTTTCATACTGTGTTTAGCATATTTGTTTATCACAAGGAATTTCTTTGAACTGTATGCACTCATTAGTGTACATAGGCATACTCTTTTCATCTGTGATATTCCTCACCATGTTCTGTGTTTCTAACTGTACTTATTTTATTTCCAACTGTTGCTTTCCAACACTTCCCATTAAGGGTCATTCTCACCACAGGAAACAGCAAAAGAAGCAGGTTACAACGCCTCATGAATGGAGTCCCACACGGATCTGTCCTGGCACCCCTTCTCTTCAACACATACATCTCTGACCTGCCAACCATCGTCTCCAGAAAGTATGCATATGCTGGCAATCAAGCAATTATGCATAGTGATGGAGACTGGCAGGCAGTGGAAGGGGTGCTGAGCAAGGACATGGCAACTGCAGAGGAATACCTCCAGACTTGGAAGCTAAAGCTCAGCACTACAAAAACGGTGCCAGCAGCCTTCCATCTCAACAACAAGAAAGCTACACGTGAACTTAAAGTCAAATACAATAATGAAACCCTGACCTTCAGCTCTGAGCCCAAATATCTTGGAGTAACGTTGGACAGGTCGCTCATGTATTGCCGACACTTTGAGTCACTTGGCAAGAAGCTGATGTCACGCATCACGCTGCTGAGGCGGCTTACTGGCTGGCTGTGGCTGGGTGCTGGAGCAACAACTCTGCAAATAGCCATCCTAGCCCTGGACCATTCAACCGCAGAGTACTGCATGCCTGTCTGGTGCCACAGTGCTCATACCTGCCCCATTGATGCCTTGGAAATTGCGACTGGATGCCTACGTCCTACACCAGCGGACAACCTTCCAATCCTCGCAGATATCCAACCTGCTGAGCTTCGTTACAATGGAGCCACACTGCCTCTACTGTGTCGTGCCATGGAGCTCAGCGCTGAACCATCCATCGAGTGCAAACGCACGGCGCCTCAAACCAAGACACCCATTTGTACCCACCGCACAACATCTCACCAGTTTTTCTGACAGCAAGTACATATGTGCAGCGCAGTGGGCGGATCACCAATGGAATGTGGAGCGGACAGAAAACCCCACAAGGCTCCGCATTTTCATACCCGACACCGGAACCCAGCCCCCCTTTGGAATGACCCTCCCAAGAAGAGCCTGGGTCCGGCTTTACCGCTTCCACCCCGGTGTCGGACATTTCTGCTCCTGTTTGTACAAATGGGGTATGGCCTCCTCTGAAGCCTGTCAGTGTGACGCAGAAGAACAAACCGTCGACCATGTTGTCCACCAATGTCCGATTCATCGACCTCCCCATGGACTGCATGGACTGACAGTTCAGGATGATGAGACAACCAAATGGCTGCTCAACACCTGCCCCGAGATCTAGTGTGGCCAAACAGTGGCTTGAACAACTAGCTCAAAAGAAGAAGGGTCATTTTGTGTCAAGTGAACGTGGGCTCAAATGACTGTGGTCCCAAATGAACAGGTCGCAAATGAAAGTGGTCTCAAATTAACGTAGTTTCAAATGAACAGGTCTCATGTGAATGTGGTCTCAAATGTCGTTGTTTTAAATGAACGTGGTCTCAAATGTATTGGTCTCAATCGTCCGCACACCGTTACAAGCAATTAAAGTTTCATCAATCATAGATTCTATGACGCCACAGATTCTATGTCAATTAACTGCAAAAATGATGCATGGACTGAAATTATAACCCTTGCAGACTCAGGAGTCAGAACTGTTAGAATGCCACAAGTTCGAAAGTGTAGACTAGCATAAAACGAAAGTTGCATCTAAATCCCATCAAAGGCATTGGCTGCTGACAGTAGAATAACAGATATTTAATATTTAAGTATTTAGTGTTTTTTGGATGTAAGGTGTACTTTTGCAGAAGCTGAATTAGTGATTTTAGCAATAGACTTCGCACCAAAAAAAACTTACCACCTTGTATCTATGTACAAGCTTCTTAACATGCTATGGGTCACAACGGTTTTGCTAAACTGATGGTTTGAGTATTGTTATTTCAATAAATATTTGATTTTGTATACCAGTACTGGTGTGGTGAACTGATTTGTGTCAAGGAACATAGCGTAAGTGCAAAGAAAGTTTGACTAAAATCTAGCTGTTTCTAGTCGCTGTAATTGAAGTTGTCAAAGCACAAAAAGTTATATAAATTAATGTTTAAAATTAGAACTTACAAGTGTTAGAAGGCCACCCCCTATACTTTAAATAAAAAAATAGTAAAAACCTGATTTAAATCAAACAAATCTGATTTAGACTAAAAATATCTGATGTTTTGATAAAAAAGGCGTAATTATTATCAACCCTGCTAGATGATCATCATGGTCTTTCATCAATTTATATGAAACAGTGACAATCTTTGTTTATATTGATCAGTTCTTTGGCAATCCATGATGCAGTTACATGTTTATAAGTACATTGTGCTTTACAACACTATAACACTGTAATTGCTCAGCTGATTAAGCGACATTATTGCTGCACAATTGATATTTATCATGTTTGTTGCTCAATATTTTCAGGTAACCAGTGCCTGTTGATCATTGTAGAAATGCTTTTGGAATGTTGCATGCAGGTGGGACAGGAAAGGTTTTTAAACTTTTTTATATGCACTTGTTTGCAATTCAAGGTGCATGGCTGCGACAAGATTCTTATGCACTTTCGAATATAAACTTCCAGACTTTTTCCAGATTTAAATTTTTTCCGAATGATATACCCAGGTCAAATGCAAGCACTGTACTAATTAACAATCGGTCTTGAATAAAATATTATGGAAATCCATGTCAAAAGATCCTGTCTGGAAAATATTTTCTTTTTCCATACTAACAGACTAAAAATATTTTTTTCTAGACTTTTGCCAGGCTGGAAAATTACCCAACTATTTCCCAGACTGTGTAAGAACCCTGCGACAAGCAACATTTGAAATAATTACAAAAATCAACCAGTACCTTTGAACAACATTTTTATGCTTACCAGGAACATTAAAATATTATTCATATACTGAAAACCCTGCAATGTTAAGTTGGTCATGACAATTAGTGACCAAATTTACACAAAATTATCATCACACAAGACACCTTCATAAAGATCTAGCATATATATGATGTTGTGATGAACACTCTACTGCAACGACTTTATATTAATTAGCTCAGCATTAATATACATTGCAATCAGCCAAATATTACAGTTGGATTATTTTTTAATATCCTGAAATTGGTGCTTTCAAAATCCCCATCAACAAACACACGTTATAACATTTTCTTTCAGCAACTTTTGACTACACTTTTCTAGATTTGCCAACATTGCTGGAATAAACTCTTTACTTACAGAAGTTGTGTCATCTTCATCTTTTACTGTTATAGTGATAGGCACATTGCCATCACCATCTTCAGTGACATAGCCAAAGCTAGTTAAGGAAGACTCTTGCAAAAATGCAAACGCTGAGCTTGAAGATATTATGGGCTTGTGGGCATCATTTGGCAAAATAGAGACCTGAAAATAGTTAAGTAAAATTACAGCAAAATATGAAACCTGGAATGAGAAGCAAACCAAAGAGAAAGCAAAAAACACCTTGGGGTTTGTAGCATGTCGTCATGAAAAGCTAATCCCAAAGAGTGGCGCCAATAAAAAATTTACCATAACATTACCAGAATTTTGCCAGTGAGGGGTAAAGTTTAAGCAGCAAAGCAATGAAAATGTTATGTCACCAACATGAAGTAAATTACTATGTTACATAAAAAAATAAACAACTTTAGGCTCAATGCTGATATTTTATTTTGCAGCCCATACCACCAGGTATTCTAAAATAAGAACAAAGGGCTAAGTAATTAATTTATGTTATTTTAAACGGACAAAGTTTCATTGCCTTATAACAGACTTGTCTAGTCAGCGTTATGGGCTTTTTTAGTCAGCATTATGGGCTTCTCCTACATTAGCAACCACAACATAAGGAACATTCCAATAATGATAAGCCATGTAGTATCATCCAATAAGGTGCTGATATCTGTGCATGGAGACCTGAACCAGGCAACAATCATATTATGATGTGCACATGCATTCACAAACATGATCGGACAATTAATTATATCCACTTTTGTTTCTAAAATTGAAAAGATCTTTCAAAGAACCACTAAAATTTTGTATCATTGATCACTGCCATGTTACAGTTTATGTATTTGTTCAACCCATCTCATTTGCATATCCCTCAAAAGTGTTTTGATTACTGTAACATCATCCTTAACACTCTTGCCAAAGGGAAATGTATCTGAAGGCATAGGTCTGTCTCAAACAGAGGCAGGGCTATGTACCAATATGTACCTAGAACAAAGGCCTGCCCAACCTTTTCAGTGTTGTGGGCCACTTTCACATAAGGAAATTTATTGCGGGCCACAAACGTTTTGTAACGTAACAAATCCCTTGATTTTGATAAGTTTTACACGATAACACAAGGTAATAGTGAGTTCTATAGTTGCACGCAGTGTTGCCAGCTTGTATGGATATGAACCAAATCTAAAAAATTGACATATTGTTGGAGCGTTTGTTACAAAAGTTTTTGGGTGGAAGGCCCATAACAGAAACAACAGGTATAATTTTCATGTGTTTTGATGGCAAATATATTTGAGCCTAAACAAAAATATTAAAAATTTAAAAAGTCTGCTTACGAACTTACTACAGCGCAGGCCACATGAGGCCTGCAGGTTTGGCAGCTTTGACCTAGCCAATATTTGGGGGTATTTTCTTCTTTAGTAAATGCACAAATCTACATACATATGTATCTTGCTAATTTTGGGGAGTACTGGCCATGATCTTTTTCTCTTGTAAATGCATAAATGTACATACATAGACTGTGAAGAAACAAAGCAGATTATTTGAGACCAATGGCTTTACTTCAAGTAGGGACTGTTTGCAGGTTTTTCTTTTCCAACATGGACACATTGGGGTCAGGGTTGTGGAGTCGAAGTCAGATTCCTAACAACATTGGGAGTCGGAGTAGCTGTCTGAGTTGGACTTTTTGTCTGATTCTGACTCTGTAAGTGCAACTGGATCGTTTTTTACATCGCACTCCTAAGTTGGAAATGCCTGTTGAAATGGTGAAATTTCTTTTGGAATTTTTGTTGAAACATCATTCCTGCTGTGCATCATGAGATTTCCATTGATTCCTAATTGCTGCAAAGTTGTTAACAGCCAAACTTCATTCACTTTGTGTTAAGGAGTCGGGAGTCAAGAGTGGGTGTTGGAAATTTTGGAAAGGTCAGAGTTATACATATTACCTCCAACTCCGCAACCCTAATTGCGGTGCACAGTTAATGGCAATATATACTTCTGTTCATCACAGAAAGATGTTAGCATGGTGGTACAGACAGTTGCTAAGGCAGGAAAAGTTCTTTATAAGGTATTTATAAATGAATATGTGTGTGGCGATAAAGTTTATGTGCCTGCTGTGATTTTGCAGTGATTTTAGGTGCTAAGGAGGTAGTATTGTGACTGCAAGTATTTCTACGACTGAATGCTTGAAAACAACAATTTTTAACAACTTGAGAGCTGCTGTACGATATATTCGTACCTGGAAATCGGCCTAAAACCTGCAGTTGTCGGTTGCCTTACCAACACCATAGCTTCTCTGCTGATTGCGCTGAGAGCTGTTCAAACCAGGGTTGTTGTAAAAAAACATGATCCAAAAAGCCCACTTAAAAAAGCAATAAAACCCACCAAAAAAAACACTCTTTACTTTTCCTTTGAAGAATCTGCTACGAAGCAAAAAATAAGCAAGACACTTGTAAAGTTATCTGTTGTTTTTTTTCAATCATACAAAATGAGCAGCAACAAAATTGAAAGGACTTGAAAAAAAGAGAAAAATGAATCGAACAGTTTGAGTTAATTCTTATGGTTATCTTATTCACCTCTGCACAATCGGTATATTTTAATCAAGTTTTCTGCCTTCTCTACATCTTAAGCTTTTTCTGATGTTGGACCATAGCAAATCATATATTCAAAAATACACTATAGATCAGTGTTTCTCAAACTTTTTTATTCCATCCCCCCTTTTTTTCACTCTCGACATGTGGTTTTCGCCCCCCAAACCTGATAAAGTAAACAAAAGGTAGTAAATTTAAAGCATTTTAGCTGAACTAAGCAGTTGTATCATGACACTAATATTACATTCAGAACTCTTGTGAAAATAATGTAGGGCTATGGAACCGGAGAGCTGGAGATGGGCATTTTCCCTGGAGAAGCTCGAATTAAAAATCAGGATCCGGAACCAAATAAAAATTTTAGAACCAGAGCTGGAGCCACGGCCATTTGAGAGGTGACACCGGGTCCCTTCCTAGATACTAACGGTTTTGACCAAATAGACTTATGTGTGCTCTTCACAGCACACTAAACGTGATTGTTATGAGTTACGACACCAGACAGCAACAAAGGAACTGTCAGCCTTTGATGTTTCTTTGATTTAATAATCGCTAGAGCTGTGACGACATAGCTGGTAGGCATAGTGTTTTTGTTGAACAACTGTCCCAAGAGTCACATGCAGCTCCTAAACATCCTTGTGTGGCTTTCAGCAATCTTTCTGTAACATATTCTATTTGAATAAGAGCTGATGATACCTGCTTCCCAGGGGAAATATGTACTCTGCAAGAGCTTAGTGTCTGATTCATTGCTGTAAAAAGATTCCTTTTGATAGGTAGTGTCTTTTTGTAACACCTCTTACATTTTGTGTAACAGACCTTATTACTGTAGTATAACAAAACATGTCAATTAACCTGTGGTAATTTTGTGTGGCTCTCGAGCAAAATCATAGAGCAAAATCTAGACTTGGCTCCACTTAGAAAAATGGTTGAGAACCACTGTTGTAGAAGTGAGAAAAATGTTAACTACCACAACATCTTACTTTCTAGTCAGAATGATCAAACCTGGCCTGTAGTGTAGAGTGTAGGATCTAAAACGAACTGAGCTATAATGAGTAGGTATATAGCAAAATATCCACAGCTTTTGTAGCTGTGTAATCATGCTATTAACAGGATGTTAAAATATGATATCATTGCACATTTATGCGTGAAATGCACGGCACGGCGTTGTGAAGTAGGAATTTTTATTAGAAACCATTGGGCTTACTAGCAAGGTTTACTAGATTTAGCGAAGTTCATTAGGAAACATTATTTTTACAAACAGTAGCATAACATGAAAGTTATAAATAATTGGTAGCAAACTAGCATTGCATTGCATAGCAGCACATTATCAGGAGGGTATGAAAGTCAATGTAAATAAATGTGAACTTTTCTTGAAGTTTTCATCTGTGGAAAAAAATCTGTTTTCAAAACGGTAACCAAACTTATTTTCATTTTCTCCTAAGCTTTGCAGGTTAAATTGTGTTTTACCTTGCGATTCATCACTGCGTATTATGAGTGCAAAATATAAGAAATCAGAAGTCTTCAACTAATAAAAAAAGTCGAATGTGGATTTCTTGCTGGAATTCATACTATTTCTTTGAACAAACGGCTTTAAAACAATCTTCGCATTTGTGTTAATGCAAATGTGTACGTAGTTGAAAGAACATCTGAGAGTCAACTATGTGCTTTGCATTCTTTGCATGGTTTGGTCAGGCAGCATTGTTAGCTGGAATCGCCAAGACTGCAACCAGAAAAATTTGCAACGAGTGCAAAACACTTAATCAGTTGGGTCTGGTCTGTCTAAATACTCGGACACAGGTACATTTTACCAAACAGCCATTTTCTTCAGTCTTGTCACAAGAAATAACAGAAGGTCCTCAGGCAATGACGGCAAAGCCAGCGACTGCCTTTCCAGGAGTTGTTTATATTACAGTAATCTTGAGTTACGTTTCTGTGAGTAACTGTTCTCTGAATTGTCTGAACCTGTGATTGTTGTTTTTTTTTTTCGCTGATTTCCTGATGGTAAGAGCGCTGCTTGTAAAATAATTACCAGATTAAATAACTCAAAAAGTTTGGTATATTCCAGAGGTGGCCAAGCCTGCTCTATGTATGAGCCGCATATCGTAAAACCCAAATTACGAAGAGCCGCAACATAAAAATCTAAAAACACAAATTTATTTGCAATCTACATTTCTGTGACATAATTCTTTTTGCAACGACTTGCAAAAGTAATACTGTATGACACGCTAGCTACTAAAGTACCACTTTACAATATTTCTACACTTTGCAATAGAAATAAAAAATATGAAACAAATACATAATTTTTCGGAAAGCTCTAAGAGCGGCATGTGGCTCACAAGCAACAGTTTGGCCACCTCTGGCATATTCTCATAGTTTTGTGTCCTTGATTTAAGCCATTTTCCATTAACCTGAGACACATCAAGACAATCAAAATTTTAAGCCGAAAGAGAGCTCCGGAGCCAGAGCCACACTCATGAAAACCAAAAGCTCCAGAGTTGGAGCCATGTTCATGAAAATAAGGGCACCGGCGCAGGAGCTGTGTCATTTTGACGACGGGTGTGAAGCCCTGAAATAATCAACACTGTAGCTGGGCAAATAGACGATCCAGAGTACAAATTCAACAGATAAATCGCTTTAGCACAAAATTCCAACGATTATCATGGTGAATTAAAATTTGCAAGAAAGGAACAAGTCATAATAGCAGGCTATTGAAGTTAACTCAATGATCGATTAGTGGTGGAGCATTTTCTCCCCTTTTGAGTTGTTTTGCCTATCGCCCCCTTTGTTTTTTAGCCCCCTTGACCATCAAAATCGCTCCCAAGGGGGCAATTCTGCCCACTTTGAGAAACACTGCTATAGATGCTGCTGAACTAGCAGGTTATGCACAAAAGTTGGGCGTGAAACTGCAGAGTTTGTGTGGAAGTGGTTTTTCTCTGTTTGCTGTGTTCTTGGTTGCCAAGGCTTACCATTTAGGAGTGAACTGACCAACAACCCAATGCAAAATCAAATATGGAGTACATTCGTTTACCCTCAATTTTGAACACTATAATAGGTACAACAAGTTATTATTATGTAATTCTGAAAATAGTGATATTACATGATGGAAAAAAAACAATTAAAGTTTTTTTTGTTTTCTTTAAAAAAAACAACAACATCTTGTTTCTTTTCAAAAAACAAACAAATGTTGTTTTTCAAAAAAAAAAACACGTTGGTTGTGTTTTTTGAAAAAAAAACAGATTTTTCTTAACCTTGGCAAACCCTCAAAAGATTTGGCAAGACTTCTAAGCTGCAACGAAAAAAAGTTTATTCGTTGGGAGTTGCAGATTTTTTGTGAGTGACGTCGCGAAGTAGTTTTTGGGCATCTTGGCTCATGTTACTTGGCCTAGGGCCCAACCGCTAGACCAAGGTATTTCGCTGAAGTTTTCATTGGAAACTAGGCTCATGTCTTAAGTCTTTTGAGCCTTTGATCGACTTTCTAGCGTTTCTGGATCAAAAGTTATGATCTATAATAAACAAATTAATTAATCTGTCTAATTAACTAATTAATCAAATGTTTTTATTACTTTATATCAGTGTTTCTGAACCCTGAGTCTGTAAAAGGCTCTGGATGAGTCCGCAAGCACTAGGGACAAACAAGTTTGCTGTAATACCTTCACACAATAATAACTGTATCAACTTCATACCATCGACGCTTTTATTCACAGCGATTAAAATGCACCTAACCAGCATGAAAAAGTCAAACATTTGCTATTCCACATGGCATTTATACTTTTGAGGTAGTGTGGTCACTGTCAAGAACTGAAGCTTGGAGTTGTTATCTAAACTGCAGTTTGTTTTTGCCATCTTAGTTTATAGGCTAATTGCTGAACGAAAGCAGGCGTTTGTGTATAACGACAACCACTTGAAACTTGGATTTGCTTCAGTCATGGTAATTAGTGAAATCCGGCCACAGTTCATGTTATGCTTAGAAGGCCTTGATTACGGATCTCTCAAAGAACCTTAACTATTGAGTAAAATATGTTGGCAAAATCCTTGAGCTTTTTGATGAGAAAAAAAACAGGTAATGTAAAGTCGCACTTATCGTCCATTAGGGAACGACCGGGGCCCCGGCCCCGGCCGGGGATTGGATTTTTTCCCCGGCCCCTGCCGGGGCAATCAAAATAATTTGCCGGGGCCGGGTGCCACAGATTGCTACTTTCGTGTTAGCTTTTTCAACATTAGTTTAATTTTTTGCATGATTTTTGATGTTTTGAACAGTTGAAAACACTTGGTCAATGGCA
>JGI24159J19872_10005428_pt1 | contig 16496 bp, 13 predicted proteins | sample Ectturendosymbi4_FD_19872 | JGI IMG/M metagenome (IMG submission 19872) | reverse complement strand
TTTTAAGACTACTGGAGGAGTTCCAAGCCAGACTTGAGCATTTCCAAGAGTTAAAATCATGCTTTGCGTTCCTTGTAAATCCATTCAGTGTTAATGCAGTCGGTGATGGCTGTCCAGTTCACCAACCGTTTGTCCCACACTTGGCCGCTGCAGAAACTAAACTGACCGAAATGCAAAAAACTCTGGCTCTAAAAAAACTTTAGTCAATGCCACTCCACAGTTAATTTCTGGCAACAGATTCCAGAAAGTAAAAACCCAGAATATAAAAGACCAGTGTACAACTAATTTCTGTATACAGCACGACATATTGCTTCGCATTTTGTTCCTCTGTAACGAAGTTCGTAAAATCAAACCATTGTTCAACACTGAAAAATAAACACTTAGGGAGAATTAACTGGCACATCTAGCAACGCACTGTCCAGATTTTCGGGGACTAGAAAATCAAACAAAAACTTAATACTAATAATCACTATACACCATTTAATGTAAAACTTGCATTCTTTACCGTATTTGTATTGACACTACAAACTGGTTTTGCGGCTCGCCAGTGCTTTTGTGTTTCTCCAAATGACTCTTCCACTGAACAAGTTTGCCCACCACTGGTTTGCGCTATGTGTAAAGAAGCCAGTACCGTCACTAGGGTCGCAGCGGGAGAGAAGCCCCACTTGGAAAATTTAAAACTATTGGACATCGTTCAAATATTTTTGGCCGCTCTCAGAAAACTCATCGCTCCCCTTGGTGTCCCAAGCTGGTTACGTGCCAGAAAGAAGCATGCGTGAAAAAGACGCATTGCTGCCAAAAAAGCGCATTTTTGGAACCAATGCTCACTCTAAACAGGGGCGGATTCAGGGGGGTGGGGGTGGCGGTCGCCCACCCTAAAATCTAACGAAGTAACTTTATTCACCATGGTTTTGTACAATTCGGAAAATAACACATCAAAACCAATTCTAAATATAAGACTTTCGTCATGTTCGAATTGTCTTATTGTTCGCGATATATGGCCATTCTGCAGTGGCGATTCTAAGGGGAGGCCTGGGTGGGCCATGGCCCTCCCAGATTTTTGCTTGTCCCCCAGTTTTTTTCATAATTTCCCGTTCAAAATCATTTGGTTGACATATACAGTAGAAAACGTTCGGCCAGTAATATTTTAAAAATTATTTTAGAAACCCTCTCGTCTGCATTCAATATTTTCCAAATGCATGATAAGCTGTGCTGTTGGTTTTGACGGCCGGGTAACTAGAGTTGTTTATGACGACACACACCAGTAGTTGCTCGGGTTCCACGTGAAATTTAGCCGGACCCGCGGTCGTGGTGTTGAAAAATTCATTTCGAAACTACGAAACAGTGGCAGAAATGGGAAGATTGATCTTTCGTGCATTTCAGTGTGAGATCGAACTGGAATATATTACTGTCAGCAGTTTGTTGCTTGTGCCAATAGCAAAAGGTCTGTGAACGAATTGGTTTCAGTTAATTTATCCGAATTAATCTTGGCTGCAGTATTGCGTTCTGCTGCCTTGTTTACAGTATATGACTTCGAAATATCTTACGTAAGCGGATTGTGAGTACAGTTTTAAATCTACCCGCACATATCCCACAACCTCATAGAATTTCATACGGGTTTTCTTTAATGATTCAGAAGCAATTCTTTCGCGTATTTCAGCTCTTTGCCTCAGAGGTCAAACATTTCTATGAGATAAACACTTGAAAGAATTCGCTAATCATATTCTTTTTGTGAAAATGATTTAAAACATGAAATGACTTTGGCAAAGAATTTGCTTCGGAAGGAGTCGAAGCTGCCTATATCGCTCGAACATTTTTTTTCATGTATAGCTACAGCACAGCCTACTTAAAAAGCTGCGTTTGATTATTACTGGTAGCTGTAACTCTTCCTGCCACGAGCGCTTCATGCGAGAGAAGTTTTTCAAAAATGAAATTAGTGAAAACAATTCCCAGAAATTCCATGACCAGTGAAAGATTGGGTAACATTGATCTACTTTCAGTTGAAAGGTACGAGCTGAAAAACAGATTTCGATGATTTTGTTGATGGATTTGACAGTCGGCATGACAATCGAAGGATTAAGTTACAGTGAGGTGATGATGCTATAAATTCTAACGTAGGCTCTGCAAGGATCTGTATGAGAATTGTCTGAATCTGTTTAGGTATAGAGTTAGTGCGTTCAACGCAGGGTTGAAAAGGCAGCTTTTGAGGATCAGAGCAAAATTCAGTGTGAATATTAAAATGAACGACATTGTTGGGAATATTCTGCAAAATAAGTTTTACCCCTGCCACATCTTACTATCAGGTACACGCCCTAAACGCCGATGCACACCTATCTGCGGCGCTGGTTTGCTACATTAGGTGCCACTGGTGCCGAAATCTCGCTGCTGTTCACTGCATACTGCAGTGAATAATCCTCACCCCTTACGCTGCAGATGGACATTACACTCGTAATAGTAGTTGCATAACATTGCTATGGTTACACCACAATCACAAAATGCCCATAAGCTACCACAAAAATGGATTAGTCAGTAGTCACCAATCCGTTGGCAGATGGCTTATTTTTATGTGTTTTGTAGTAAAAATATTTTGACGGAACTATTTGGCTATCAACAGCCTACTTGTCTCTGTGTCAAGATGGAATTCTTTCATGTGAATTGTATTCACTTTCGCTCAGCTGTATTCGTTCATGTCGGGCAGCCGCAATTGTGTACGGGAAATGGTGTTTCGTTTCACATGTGTAGTGCTGTGGAAGTTGCATGGATAGCACATAATATTCGACATAGCCAGCGCCGGATTAAGGCAGCGCGGGGCCTGAAGCATATTAAAAGCGCAGGGCCCCAAATTAAGGATACGTTTTAAAAGTTAACAAATGTTAAATCATAAATTTTGTGGGCATCCATGTGAGTACCATTAGGCATATTGAATTCCGAAAATCTTGGTCTCAAATAGCAAATGGTGGACATTATGGGCATCTCTTTTTTTACCAAAGACGTTTAAAAGTATCTTCTTACCAAGAAGGAGTATTGCTGTACAACTCACAAGTACAGTACAGAGACAGTAATTAATGCTTCCAGACTCACCAAATTTTTGATCATTGCTATATCTACAGACAGTGTGGTCTCAAATATGTGTCGAAGTTGCTTGTCAAAGGCAGCGAACCCACTGCTTAAGATGGCATTTTCAAGATTTTGCCATAGCGAATTTCTTTATGACACTGGTAGTTTCTATTTGACATAGAAGTTCATGCCTTATACTCTTTAGAATCAGACCGTTCAGCTTGCTTTGTCTAATGGTGCTCCTTTGTTCATTCTGCCATCTTAATTTTAGAAAATGACCGTTCTCCATTACGGTTGGTCACTGTGGGAGATAAACAAGTGCGCAAATCATTGCCCACATTCGCAAAAGATGTATAATCGGGGGGGAATATCAGGGGAGGCGAACGAGGCGGTCGCCCCGCACATCCATTTTCAGAGATGCCGCGAGGGCCCCCTATTGGGGGTTTTGCACTTAGTTTTTGCATTGTTTTGGTAAATAGTTTATTAATCACTCTTGAGCCACGTTTCAATAAGCTCTGAAGCAAGTCATATGTTTGTCAAAATAAAGCAAAATTTTTGTGCAAATATGCCGAAAGGGGCCCCTCAACAATTTAAATGTGGAGACAACGAACAATTTAAAACCACATGACTTCAAACAATTTACCACGCAAAATGTACTTTCACGCAGAAGCAAATTCCCAAAATGAAAAATTTACCTTGGTTTCAACGAAGAAAGTTTCTGTATAGCATGCACAAAATATAGGGCCTCCTTTTTGAGAGTTTTCCTCGGGCATCTTAATTCTAACGTCCACCCTTGCGCATATTGAAGAACAAATTTCACGCAAAGGACCGCGGGTCCCCAAAACGCGGGGCCCGAAGCGATTGCTATATTTGCTACTTTTGTTAATCCGGCACTGGACATAACAGTACACGTGTGTGATTGCATCTACAGTGGCATTCAGGTGTCTCTAGTGAATAAAAACGCTAATTCATACGTATTTAACGATATCCACAAGCTTATGTTGGGTTTGATAATGTAAATCATAGCAACTTAATCGTCAAAACAATGAAAAATCACCATGCAAGTTAAACAGTTATGTTGGCCCCCCTACTTTTTCCTTGGCCCCGCAGTGACCCCCCCCACTTTTTAAGTTCTAGAATCGCCACTGCCATTCTGTCGTCCACTGTTTTGTCACAGTAGTGTAGTGAAGTATACATCATATCTTCTTACAGTAGCGAAGCCGTTATGAAACTGACTACCACTGAAATATCCCACCCTAACGGTACTATCTGGACCCGCCCCTGCCTCTAAAGTACGAAACTGCGCAGTACCACCAGACCATTTGCACGGCGAAATCTCATTCTCGCGCACTTGCAACCTTCCAAAACATTGGAAAAACACGAAAACAATCGGACGTTATTTGAATTAAATTTGAATTTTGTTCGTATTTTGATAAGATTTTGTGCTTCTAATAATTCGCAAAGTTTGTAATTCATTCAGAACTTTGCTAACTCAATCTTAAATATCCATTCTCACTAAAACAAACATTTTCTCAGTGTAAAAGTTTCTTATAGGGAAAACAGTGGTTGTAATTGTTGCCGTAACATTGCACATTTTTTGTGTACGTCCATTTGCGTTGCATCGCCAACAAACTGAAAAAGATAAGCAAAATGTCGACTTTGGCCCCCCTGAAAAAATNTCTGCGGACGCCCATGAACATGCACTTCGCGATATTTAACGAAGAGCATTTGTATAAANGTGTTTGAACGAAGAAGGAGCAGCAAACAAAAATAATCAATTCAACTGTTCTTGTCTTTTCACGTCTGCAAGTTTTTANTGGCTGTATTGTGGCTGTTTGTTGTTCAAAGCAACGCGTAAGACATCTTCTATGTTGTATAAATGATTCCGATACCTGTTCTTGAAGTACAGCAGTGAAGAAAACCCGGCTTTTCACTGGTAAGTAGTCAAAAGGAGAATTGCTTAGAAAAAGGAAGGAGAATTGCTCAGCGTTTTTTCTGCCAAGTTTCGGTAAGTTTCAAATCCTGTTTTACAAGATTTCTGTAAAACCTTCGACTCAAACTCCATTTTCATGTCTCGATTAGTCCTGAATTCAATAAGTTCCTCCTTAAAAATCTCATCATCAGGAAGCTGACCTACTTCGAACCTGAAAGGATCTACAATCCAACCTTCCATGGCGTTAAATTTACCGGAGAAAAGTAGTTGTCAATGGATGCCGTCAGCGACTTCGAATGTGCGACATTTTCCGATTGAACTTTTTCTCAAGGACGTACCAAGGTTAGGGACACCCGGGACAAGAAACAAGTTTGGCGGCCCCGTGTTCAAAGCTCAGGTATTTTTGGAGTAAATTTACCGCACTGAGGAAAGTACTTGCGACATTGCAGGGATTTTTCCGCTCCCCCCAGTGATTCGACGTCCGAGGAATTATGCTCTGCTTGCCCTTCTCGCTACGCCCCTGCTTATTCTTTCAGAATAGCACCACTTTCGACTACTGTTTCACCAAGAAAGGGGAAGTTTGCCAAGTTGCCTCCCTGAAGCCGACCATTCCAAAGAGATAATTTTCCCAGGTAAAATAATTCGTTTTTTTATGCTTTCACCATATTTATTCCTTTCCCTGTAGTGACGTATTCAGCTCATTGAGGTATCAGTATCAGTTTATTCGGGAACAACTACAAACAAAAAAAAACATCAAATCACGCACCACACGTGTAAGGTTGTGGCAAGAAAACAAGCCACGTAACAGCCGCGTTTATGTTGTTACCAGGACATCAGCAATGACCATACAGTGTTCTAGTCAGATGCCCTGACGAATAACAGTGACAGTGAGGTCGAAAATTATCAGCAAAATATGTTGCCATTCAAAAGCGCCGCCAGGGGGGTCTGAAGGGGCTCAAGTCTCCCCTTAGCCATCACTGTATTGATGTTTATTTTTTAAATTTTTCACCAACATTGAAGTCGAGATGGGGTGCATTGCAGAATGTTCTTCGGCAGCACCACAAGGCGTAGCAACACATTTGTTATCAAACCAGGCGGTTGCGACTTGTTGAGGTTTGAGAAATATTGAAGCAGCTTTCTTCATTCCTGCGTGGTTTCTACTACCACCCAGTGACGGATTTACGCATAGGGCATGGCATAGGGTCCCGCGCAACTCTTTCCTATGCAGGACCGTCGCCAGCGGGGGGCCAGTGGTGCCCGGCCCCTCCATTTGAAATCGGTGCCCCCCATTTCACGTTTGGCCCCCCGGTTGCTACATATATCCAATACTGTATTTTTAAAATGTGGACCCCCTTCTGGTTTTTGGCCCCTCCTTTTGGTTTTTGGCCTCCCCTGCTGCTAAATCCTGGCAACAGGCCTGTTCCTATGACTACTCAATGTTAACTAACAATTTGCGAAACCGCGCAGAGGCATAACTTCACAATTTACCTTGAAACGGGCGGAAATGCTAATGCCTACCCCAGACTCTTATCAGTGCAGTAACAACACGACAATATTATGCATCTGGGCGTGAGAGAGATTCAGGCCGTGTGTAAGAAAGCGGTTACAAAAATAAATGAAAAAGAAAAAAACTGCACTTAATTGATGTTCAATTTTCCACTGACACAAAGCTCGCAACAACACAAGACCGCCAGACACTGCACAACTCCGATGGAAAGCAATATTGTCAGTATTGGATCCTACGTTTGGTTGTTTTTACTAGATTTCGCGCAAACAGAGATTGCTTGGTGTAACTCTATATGTCATTTAGATCAGCTGCAGTAGAACAGTTTCTCGTGAGCTTTACTGGGAAAAACGTGTCTAGGTTGGGCTTACTTCGTATGGTGTTGCGGGGGTGTTGCGAAAATACTTCGCTGCTGTGCAAAACTTGTCTTCATGCTGTTTACCGTCAGCCGATAGCATAGAGCACATATGTCAAACTGGTGGCCCGCCACGTCTTTTTATGCCGCCCGCGAAGCTTAAATTTGAGCCTCAACCTGCTTATTTTTTGGGAACTGTAGTGGTTTATACCTGTTTATAAAAACGAACGACGTTCTTTGCCATGTTGTAACTTTGTTATTTTAGTTATCTTGCTGACTTAAGGCCTCTCTTCAAAAAGGTTATTCAGTTTTAAGGCTACTTTAACTGCAACATAACCATTATTACGTCACAGATACGCTCTTTAAGCTTTAGCGTAGCGTAGATGATTGTGGTTAATTCTGTTACAACGGGCCCTTTGAGAACAACCATAATGCAGATATGGCCCTCAGTGAAAATGAGTTTGACTCCCCAAGCATAGAGGATTAAAACTCTATATTTTGTATTGCTTGGAAAATGACAACTTCATAACGGCATAATTAAGCCCTGTGTCTACTGAATAGATTGTGCTTGTTTGATTCATAAAATATGTGGTTACTATTACTATAAAAAAGGAGTTTACGTACAGGTAATCAGATCGACAATTAGACGATATTTTCTAGGGCGGCAACACGGTCCTGCATGAAAATATATATATCCGAAAAACAAATCTACTAAAAACGCTAGCAATTACGGAAATTTAACGAAAAGAACTTCTGAACAACACGAAAGAGCTATAAATTCCAAGAAAAGATCGCAATGCCGTTTGTTCTTTAGAAGAATGTATGAAAGGCTGTAATTTCTCTTGAAGATCCAAGGCAATTGTAGAACCAAAGTTGGCACAACAAAAGATAGATATTTCAGGGGGCACTACATATAAGAGGGGCATACTTTCACGCTTTTCAGACAAACGGCCAAATAGGTCACACTTGCGTGGGGCCCCAAAAACTAACATGGCCTAGGGCCCCGCACTCCTTAAATCCGTCCCTGCTACCATCTACAGTATAACAAGAGCTGGATGTACCGTGCTCTGCTAGCGTGGAAGCAAGCCTGATATTTGAACTATCAACAGTGCTCTTATGTCAGTGCGTGAACGGGGTCGATCAGACTTTGGTGTTTACTTAGGTTTTGCTGTCTAATGACACTGACAGTGATTCTGCAGCTAAAAAAAGCATATACAGTGATTTTTAAGCCCTTTACCTGTAGTTTGCAGAGGCTGAAGGTCTTGCTTGTAATTCTTTGAAGCGCTCTGCTCCAGGGATGAGTGGGATGGAAGTTCCCGCATATATTGTTGTGCAGAGCTCATAATGTGCCACTCTGCTTGTTTGCATTTTCAAAAATGTGAATTTTGCAACAGTTTTACCTAGTCTTCTGTATGCGATGTTTATCATCCACACAAACAGGACCCAGTTTTGAACAAGCCTTTTTGTTTTTATGAAGGATCATGGCTGCTTAGAGCCTTATCGGAATTTTTACTTCACGCGTATACTCTTACGCTTTGCTCACAGCTTGCGAATTATCTTGACCTTTTTCATGAGATCATTGTGGTGTAGGTTTACACCTAATCGAAGAAACAAGATGGCAGTTTAATTGGAAGGACCCCAAATTTTAGTTGTGAGTACAGTCAACTGCTTATCCACAAATTATGCGCTTTCCTTGGCTATACTAATCACAAGCAATTTTTCCTTTTCAAGGCTTTTTGCTTTCATAACTTCAGCCCCACCTTAGAAAAATCCTGGCTGCGCCCCTGTTGCCATTTGAGTAAAATTCAACAGATTCAAAGCACACGCAAAAGTCGCTGTTGCGAACGTCCAAAAAGAATTTCTTTAGGAATTGTAGAAATCGGTTTATCACAAGACGCTTCGACAACCGCCACGGCTCAGTAGTAGAGATGGAGAATATAGCTGTTGTCTTTCTGTGACGTCTTGGCAGAGGACAGAAACAATCGGTGATTCAAAGCACGATCTCGAATGTAATCAACGATTTTCCCACAAGAATTAAGAGTATTCCGTCATAGAGGTAATGTTTTCATGGCGAGAGCCTTTCGGTTAAGTGTAGCCAATGAGTCACCTTCAGGCCCAGTATCTCCTTTTGTAGCATAACGGCAAAACTAGAACGATTGCCCAGCATAGCTTGGGAACCATCAGTACAAAGAGAACCAACCTTATCATATCAAGGTTATGCTTGCGAAAAACTCTTTGACTAGTTTAAATACAACCTTCGCGGTGGTTGTTGTCAGTAGTGCTTCACAAAACAAAAATTCCTCCTCAACATGCTTTTCCTTTCCATACCGAACAAAACAAATGAGCTGACTGAAAATCGATAGGTTACATCTGTACTCTATAGACTGAAGAGAGATTTTCATGGGAATGGCTTCCGCGGTTAGTTGATTGCGAATACCTGCACTGAGATCGTCGATTCTTCTACGAGCTATATCTATTGACATAGCAACTTCTTACAACTTTCTGTTGTATTGTGTATTGTGTAACGTCTTCAGTTCTATCTCCCTATCAGCTCTATCTCCCAAAATTATATGTTTCATGTCAATAGCACAGGGTTTAATAACATCTTCGCCAAGCGTTTGCGGTTTCATTGCTTCTGCAATGCAGTAAGCTGCTTTGTAAGAAGCAAGGAGATGAGGTTTTACAACGGAAGTAAATCCCATGTTTGGAAGCGTTCTATTTCGATCACACCGAGCTCGATTTATTTTTAAAATTTCAGAGTCAAGTCCGGACTCAACCCCCAGGTTTGTTCTTGTAATTTTCACTTAGCTTCGGCGGTTTTAGATTAGAATTAGAAATCACGAGAATGCACTTTGGCCTTACGACCGCGTCAACTGCAGTGGACTGTAAACCAAGCTGATTATATTCTTCATTCCATTTTCTCACCTTGCCCGTTGACGTGCTGCAGTGCAGGCCGTAGCCAGGTTGAGGTTTGGTGGGGCAAAATACCTACTAAGGGGCAATATTTTTGTTTTTATTATATATTTAAAATATTTCTGGGCACAAGAAAATTTTGAGTGGCACAAAATAAATTTGGGGGCAGTGTCCCCCGTGGCTACGGGCCTGCTGTAGTGTAAATATTAAAACTGTATTTAGTGACTGAAATTATTCAAAACAATTCTAACGATAAACCTTCACAATATCCTGAGTTCTTTTACCTTAAGCAACACTTTTCAGGACATTTCTGTAAACTAAAATCTTTTGTGCGAAATCGTCAAACCGCCAAAAAGTGCTCCAAATTCCCAGTTGACAGTTCCCATCAAGCGACACGATATATAAGGAGAAATAGAGCAGACTAAACAGTTCGTGCAGGATTGCCAGATTTATTTAATTGAAAAAGGTCAAAACATTGAAAAAAAGACAAGAAATGACCAATGTACTCGTAAATTGCTGAAAAAGCTAAACACCTTTCGTGAACCAAACCTAAACACTCAAGTGAAAACGGCCATAAAATCCAAGCTCTTTACTTGATAAAGCTAGATTTATAAGCAATCTGATTCCCAACAGCTCAAATTCACATAAAAATACATCTTGCACATTCAGTGCCTCCACGAGGAGCAACTAAGTCAAAATATTTTCCGGATCGAGTCACTTACGACTGAAAAATGCCAAAGTTATTTTTTTTCAAAAACGCTTCAATAAAAATGTTTGAAAAGTAAATAGTTGCAAACTCTAACATCATCACGCAAATTTTGAACACTTCAAAAGCAGAACTAGCAGTTTGCTGTAGGCCCAACAAGCAGGCGCGGGTTTACCATTAGGCTGAAAAGGCTTACGCCTAGGGCCCCCAATTTTGGGGGGCCGCAAAATTTTGGGAGTAAGGACAATTTCCAGCATTTCTGCAAGCATGATATTTGTATTTTTGTTTTGGTTCAACGCACGTTTTTTTCCTATGCCGCGAACAAAATACATCCATAGAAGAGTGAGCGCGAAGGATTGAAGTGGATGACAATGAGCATTCTATTTTTCTGGCGTTGAGAATTGGTTATTGTTACATATAATGTGTGGAACAAAACGCCTGAATCCATTTTTCAGATTACACGAGGCCGGTGAGGTACTCAATAAATATGTAATGGGAGTGTGACAGGACCGTCGCCAGGATTTCGCAGGAGGGGGCCAAAAACCACATGGGTGGGCCACATTTTTAAACACAATATTGGATGTATGCAGCACCCGGGAGCCAAACATGAAATGGGGGGCGGACACCACTGGCACCCCACTGGCGACGACCCTGGAGTGTCGTCAGATTCACCGCTGCCTTTTTCGTTAGTTTCATTGTGACTGTTTTTGTTCCTGATAGTGCCGTAGCAGCCCAAACCTGCTCCCCCCCAATGGTGATTTCTAAAAAATATTTCGATATAACCGCGCATCCCGAAGCTAACTGGCCTTCACAACAAAATATCCTTATTTTTTGTTTTTTTTATTTCACTCTTTTTTAGTTCCATTTGCAGACACAATTTGGACAGAATCGTCGCCAGAAAGTCTTCAGTGCCATCTTGAATGTTTGGTTGAACAAGTCAAAATGCATTCAGATATAAGTTGACTTTTATTTTGGGCCGACACTGACCACAACATCTAGACACATATACCTCCAATGGAATGGCCACTTCAGAAAAAAACACTGGGGATGGTGGGCGTATGGCATGATGACAATGGACAGATACCCGTGTTGGACATACATATGACATAATGCCAGATAGGCTAACATTTGAATGCATAGGCAGCAAGTCAGCAAGAACAGATTCACGGCAAGGTGGAAACTACTGTAGTTGTGTGACGCTAAAAAATTTCATAGTTAAAAACTACAGCCATGGCATGTCGCAAGATCATTCGGAAATGAAGAAACCATTACTTTCCAGAGGTTAATCTGGCTACCGTAAGCAGCACTTAGCACAGTTTGTTGAAGATATACTACTACGAGTATGTGGCCACAGAAAAAGCACAGCACTACCCATTGGCATACCTCCTTCACTTATTGTTTCAAATGTAAAAAGCACACAGTTAGTGTGCAGAAATCACATGCTGTAACTTACGTGTAGACTTGCGACTGGTTTGGTAGTGTAGTCTAAATCAAGCTGCAATTCGGCGAAGCAGATTCGCGCCCCAGAAGTTGCCATTCTCACCCCCTAACGAGAACCGCTGGCCTATGTCAATTGGATAGAGTATGAAGCAGGGGTTCGCAACATTTTCCTCGCCGCAGACCCGTTCACTGCACCCAAAACCGCTGCAGACCCCTTCGTTTTGTCAACGTTTTTTCGATTGTTGAGGTTGCAGACATGGGCTTGGGAAGGATTTTTTCCAGGAAGAGGCAGTAGTGGCTTTTTCCGGGGGCAGCCAAAAAGATTTTTCCATGAGGGGGCCAAAAGTGGTTAAAATTTCATGTTATCCACTCGAAACTAAGAAAACAACTTTTTTGCTAAAAATTTAATTAAAAAATGTTAAATTCAAAAGGCCCCCCATCTGTTGCCCGTGGTTGCAGAACGGTTGTAGAAAAACGTCAATAGCACTGAGTAGCCTGATGGAATAAAATAGCATCGATACGTCTTACATTAGAGATGGCCTTGATAAAGCGGGTTTCTGTAAATCTGCGAAGCAATTAAAACATACGCTAAGTTTCAAATTACACGGGTTCCGGACCCCTTCGAAATGCTTTACAGACCTCTGGGGGTCTGCGTATCCTGGTTGAGAACTACCGGAGAGTCCTAGATAATAACACCCGGGTCGTTGAGGGTGTCGCTGTTGGAAGTTGCAGGATCATCCCGGTGGCGTAGCCATCCCAAACTTTTGGGGGGCCAAAATTTTTGACTTTAGGCGAGCAACAGTACTTTGTTTGGGACACCGCCTCTCAAAGTGCAAAATGACTAGATATGCTAAACATTTTGGGAGGAAAATATTTTGGAAATGTTCCCTGGGCCCCGCTGGCTGCGCCTATGGATCAGCCGTTCACTTTTAGCGGACGGTTTGGTGCTGCTAGCATCCTCTGAACAGGGCCTTCGACATGTACTTGATCGGGTTTTCACCTGCGTGTGACCAAGCTGGAATGAAAATCAGCACTAAATGGACCGAGGTGGTATGTTTCTCCACATATCCAGGTCAGTAAAAGTAAGCAGTAATACACTGCAACAGGTGGGGGAAGTTCGCGTACCTTAGGGTGGTATTCATGAGTGACGGAAGACTGAACAGCAATATTGATACACGGATTGATAAAGCAAACGCAGAATGACGTGGGCTTAATCTCTCTTTGGTCACAAAACGGGTTTCAAACACCGCAAAGCTCTTAGTTGTTAAATCGTTCTTTTCTCCGATCTTCACCTATGTTTATAAATCATGACAAAACTGGTATCTCAAGTACAAGCGGTCGAGACCGGATTTTTGCGAAAAGTTCACGACGTGCCACTTTGCGACAAAGTGTGCAGCTGCGAAATACGTAAGACATTGAATGTCGAGCCACGTCTCTTTCGAATGGAAAGATCTCAATTACGATGTTTACGTCACAAGATCAGAATGCTCCATGAAAGATTGGCGATGCGATTCGTGTTGGCTACACCCACGGAAAAAGGGCCTAGAGCTCGGCCGAAATCCAGGTGGTGTGATTACAACTTTGTTCCGTTTTGGTGTGGAGACAGCGGATCTATCAGAGGTTACTGAAAACCGTGAGGTATTTCGAGTCCTCCCAGGGAGCTTCCCCCGCAACCCCCCCAGAGGAAACGTTTGCGTGAAAATGAATGAAATGAGCGGACTGGTCTCTTTGCCATGCCAAGCAGTCAATCCAAATATGGGAAACCGATAGTCAGAAAAGAAAAACTGCGTGTGGGAGTGAAGACGTTGCACAATACAATACACTCAACGGTGCTCATTTATCAAAAATACGAAACTGACAACCTTTTATAGTTTAGAATGATTTATAAAAATTCACATTTGCTGCAATTTATGGTTCAGTAAATTTACCTCCTTGGAAGATGAAATTTACCCCCAAGGGTGAATTTACCTCAGGTTAAGAACGACTGGTCTAGGCCTTAGTTAGGGGATGCGAGGTGGAGTTGACTAATGTCTGGGCATCTCAGTGATTCTAACCCACGCCTGGGATCACTTTAGAAAACTTCTTAACGTGATAATTCTCTCTGGTAGAGCTTCTGCTAGACTGCAAATAGCATTTTTCATCATTAGTTATTCATAGACTAACTACAATATTTTAGTATTTATGCAAAAAGACTTTGAGAGAAATAATGAAACAGACTTACGTTTCTGCTTGAACGCTTTAAGGTTTTGTTGTGGACTCACCCCTGTGTTTGTTTTATTATTTATTCTGAGCTTTCCGTGTTTTTCTCGGAAACTGATCCATATCAGCGCCACGTTTTTCGGTTGAAGTTCTTGGAAATTAAACTGCTGGCTCAGAGCAAGCGCAAAGTTTTCTGCTGAACTACAGATGCAATGCTCTTTAGCAAAAAAATAAGAAAAACACCCGTGTTATATTTCACGCACACGGATGGTCAAATTTTTGGATCAAGCGCCGTAAGAGTGTACAGGGTTTTGGGAATAAGTGAAGCTATTACTACTTGCGTTTCCAACGACGTATTTTGCTGAGCAAGGTTCCTGCCGAGCAGCCTACTGCATATGCGTAACAAATACCGCAATCGTCTTGACATGAACATGACTGGGAAACGCCATGCGACTTAAACTGAGCAAGTGGCAACCTGCTTTGAAAAAGTTTGCAGATAAACACCAACCGTAAGGTTCGCATTAGTGGGAACCAGCTGTTATTTTGGAAATGATAACATTTATTCTACAAATGCGTTTGCATTCGTTTTGTTTTGCGTTAACTAGATTGCCCATTTATATTTCATTAGCAGTGAATTATTTCGAAAACAAAATAATGTTTTCAGACAGCGCAAAAACTACCGGTAGAGGGGCGATTTCCAAGTAACATTTGTGTAAGGGGGAGATTTTGTAAAAAAGGTTGAAGACCACTGCTCTAGGTCGTTCAAAGTAGCCGTTCTGCTGGTGAACATTTTCTATTTTCAGAACTACAACTTTCCTGCTCACCTTCATCAGGTGGGTTTGCACGCAGAACCGATGGTGCCAAAATGATATTTGTCAAAGGAAAGCTTTTGATGCTCAGCTCAGGGTTACTTTGTCGTTAGTTTTATGGATGTTTGCAAACAAAGTCGCGCTTGTACATATCCAACAGCATGCGTAGTTCAACCACACACGTTTCTCGAACTGGTAATACGACGAATGCTGTGTCTCTAGGCTTGTGCCAAGGTTAGGATGAATCTAATAAAGCAGGTTAGAACAGTGTTTGTAATGCAGGAATAACCACAATTGTCGAATAGGTTTCGAACCCTCCGTTGCACAGCAAGTGGTACGAACACAAGCAGGTTTCGTATCTATTTTTAATTGTTTCAAAAAGGGTTTCAACCTTTTTCCTAAGATTGTTTGTTTAGCAGAAGCGGGTACAGCACTGTAAGAAAAGAACAGGTATCACCAAAAGTTGCGGTTTCGCATCATGGAATTAAGCAATCCTGTTGCAGCAGTGCCGTTTACGTTAAAATGAAGTTGCATGATTCCCACGAGGCTTGTCTCTTTTACCTCAGCTGAATGGTCCTGTGGATCTTTTTTGCGGTTCACCGACGAGTTGGAATTAAGAGAATTGTTATCTGTAAGAGCTTAACCAAGATCAAAAGAGCAAAAAATATTTCAAAAACGCTTTCGTGTAGTTCTTTCAAGTATTGCCGCACACTGGGATTTTAAGTGGCGCTGAGGCTTGAGAGTAACGCAGGATCAGTATCAACAGAAGCCATTTCACTGTTTCGATTGCTGCGCTAAGATACAACCGCTCGAAAATTGCATGCTGCAGATATTTGACTGGTTCGTTTCAAACAAGTTGTTTGCTAATTAGATGCGCGCCGCAAAAATCAATGAAGCTGTTGTATTTTATCCGTAGCTTTTCACTCTGTGGGAGCGCTGATGTAAATCAAAAAAGGAAACGTTTTTTTGGAACCGTGATTTTCTAATTTCCGCACAAAATGCAACCCGGGTACACCGATTAGCTTATTCAGCACATTTTTCCAGCCTTGCTCTTTAGTTTAGGAAACAATTAACGATATTGTTACATGACAAATTCGAGGCAGAGTCATTACTATTTAAAAAATAGCCGCCCCCCCATTCCTAATATGAAAATAAAGCGTTTGCCATGATAACGCCACTTCAACGGACACCAATGAAAAATATGTTTGAAATGTTACACTGGACGGTGATGATTCAGCGAGAACTGTCATCATCACAAACAATGTCTCACCACTATATAGTTCATCACAAACATTTGAAATCGCTCTCGCCAACAGTTTCCCACTACATTTAATTTGTCACAACAACAGTTTCCCACTACATTTAATTTATCACAACAACAGTTTCCCACTACATTTAATTTGTCACAACAACAGTTTCCCACTACATTTAATTTGTCACAACAACAGTTTCCCACTACATTTAATTTGTCACAACAACAGTTTCCCACTTCATTTAATTTGTCACAACAACAGTTTGCCACTACATTTAATTTGTCACTACAACAGTTTCCCACTACATTTAATTTGTCACAAGTCACT
>JGI24159J19872_10005427_pt1 | contig 16498 bp, 9 predicted proteins | sample Ectturendosymbi4_FD_19872 | JGI IMG/M metagenome (IMG submission 19872) | reverse complement strand
GAGTGAGAGACACCTGAACACTATAAACAGATTTTCCTGCGAAAGGTATCATGAGTTGTAAGCAAGTCATTTCTAGCCATCTCTACGTTCGTTTAAAAAGAACTTCACTCGCTAGCCCAGAACTTTTGAACACCGGTGAATACACTAAAATGAATGCACCAACACAAATAAACCAAACGTAAATTTTAATTATTTGAAAATTCCCAAAAAGCATCACGGGCGGCACAAAACACCCTCGCTGGGCAGATGTTTGAGACCCCTGGATTAAGCTGGTGTATTTGATTTACTTAACTGTGAGCAATGTTTCCTCTAGGACAGTGGTTCTAACTTTTTCTCTACCACTCCTCCCTGAAGTAATTGTCCTTTGTTTTAATCCCCCCAGACTTTAAATATGTAAATTGGACGGAACACTTTCTCGTTCAAAAACTTTTCATGTTGTCGAGCACATAAGGGCTCGCGCCCTCCTGGAAATTTATTGACGCCCCATTGGGGAGGCTTTCCTTTCCCACCTGGTTGAGAACCACTGCACTAGGAAAATGCTCCCATGAACTGTTGCAACCTCTCCGGTGGTGTTGCGTTAAATGTGTGATTCACCACGAACGGGATTTGTGTGAAGAACAACACCATACATACATGTGGCGCGAACAAGCAATAATAGAGTGATCATGGCATATGAACTCTATTGTTGCACTCGGGATTTTGAAACCTTGGCAAACTCTGATTTTGATGTTTGTTAAATTTAGTTCGCAAGCGGAGTATTCTTGTCCCATTACTTATTAGCTGTGTGCAAGAATGAACTATTAAATCCAATGTAGTTGGACTTGGCAGTTAGCGACAGAAATACAAAAAACAAACAAAAAATAAGCTCACACAATCGTCTGGGCCAGTCGCATAGTAAACAGATGTTCTTTATTGCATGGCAGTCTCTTTGCTAAACGTGCATGACAACCTGGTTTATTACTTTAGCTATTACTTCTTACTATTACTTCTCACTAATCATTACAGACTGTGCAAGATTTTTCGCAGGCAATTTTTAAGCGCCAACACAGGACATTGAACGATTACAACCACGGTCAGTTGTATCATCGTAAAACATGACGTGTTCGCTGGGATACAACGGCGTTTCATGTCGCTCCTGAAAGAAAATCTTGCCAGAAGACTAATTGGAGCGGCGAACTTTGGTCGCCACATGTAGTTTGCAAATCACACCAATGTGTTGCATTTGGTTACAAGTGTGCAATGGTAAGTTTTCTAAATAAAATTTTTTGATTGCTGGCCTTTCGACTACCTCGGTATTGTCAGTACTGCAGTCCTTCTTGGCTTAAAAATGTACTTTTCAATTGAAATTTTGGTCTAAGGGAAACCCATCAAATAACAAACTGAAGTAGGCTTTAGCAAAAGAAGTGACCTGAAAGTAAAGTATGACTCTTTAAATCTAACACAGCAAATATTTACTCAAACAATTCTTAAATTATTGTCAATTTCATAAACGATGAATATATGCATATCAATTATCTTCTACCATCATGCCAGTCAAAGGTCAGATTGTTTCTACAAAACCACACGAACTGATGACTTACTACCAAAAGTGTTGTCATCAAAGCGTAGTTTTTCAAACTTAAAGCAAGGCGTACGGTGGTCATTGTTACTGAGTGTGCGCTATTTGTGACGTCACGTCACATTATGATGTTATATTCGAGTTTCGGTGAAGAATGATGACATAATACGAATATTACAGTACTATACACGTACCGTCCGTATTCGGCGTTGTACAACTTTACGTTTCATTGACTATATATCAACTATAAGCGCTCCAAGTTAGGAGACCGGAGCAAATTACTGTGCACTCAAAGCTACGACAGAGCAGTTGACACAACTGCAAAAATATCAGACTGTGCGTTGAAACAGCAGAGCAAAAAACACACCCAACGCTACGACAGCGCAGTTCACAACTGCAAAAATATCAGACTGCGTTGAAACAGCAAACACACCCAACGCTAAGGCAGCGCAGTCCACAACTAAAAATACCAGGCTGCGCGTTAAAACAGCGAAGTAAAACACATTCAACACAAAAAAATAGCACTCTACGAACCCTTCACGCAACGCAGAAGCCGATATAACGATATATTGGCTCGTTCGGCCGTTTTTCGGAGGTAACTCGCGAACCACTGAAGGTATGTCGACAAGTAAAACATTATCAGAAAGGTTTTCGCGATATCTTTCAGATGAGTTCAACAGAAAATTATGTTTGCATTTGAAATTTTTGAGAAAATCGACTAAACTTGGTTTCTTTTACTCAGTTTGGTCATTTTCAAGAAAATTCTTCACGACTACATTTTAGCGTTTTTGGAGCATTTTTTGGATTCGACTGCTCGCACCGACTATAACTAACTACCAATACCAAAACAAGTCGCTTACCATTGATTTTTGGAGAAGAAATTTGGGGCAAAAATCGTATTTTTCGAAAATTTGAAATAAAAGTGATTTTTTGGGTTTTACGCCAAAACCGTTGCCGATACTGGATTTTGCATTGGACACCAATCTTTTCGAGACTTTGTTGTCAACATTTTAGATTTAAAATTGCTGTAACTTTTTTCTACTTATTATTTCTGCTTGAAATTCGGTAGGATGTCGTAAGACGTGGATGTCAACATATTGCGCAACTTTCCGATATTTTTGTGTTCAGAACTGGAGATATGGATTTTTAAAATCAAAAACTGAAAAAAACACCCCCAAAAATCGATGAATTCCTTTCTGGAACCCCCAAAATCGCACAATTTTTTGCAAATTTTTTTACAATCTTTGGGTCTTGGCCAACATTTTTTATGTAGAAGGAATTTTTCTAACATATTTGGATCTTTTTCAACACGTTTTTGAACATATCTACTGCTTTTTTTGGTTTGTCCCAGGTCTGACGTCACAAATGACATCGGAAATACATCCTCAGCTCCTTAAAAGATGCGCAAACGTTCTTACAATGTCTTAAGTGTCAACATAGCTTCCGTGGTTCACAAGCTATCACAAGAATTGCCAATGTCTTGGCTTCAGCGGTCCCTAAAGCGAAGAATAATAAATCTACTGGCCTTCACTTGTACCTCAGTTCTTATTTTTCTTCTTCGAGACATGAACTGCTCTGCGCATTTATCATGCAACGTGCCTTTGTGTTTAAATTGTATCAGCAAATCTTTTTAATAAAAATCAAACTGTAGTCTTCCGTGGCTTTGCGAACACAAAAACAAGAATTTATCAGTTTCAGGGCAGAGGATGTGCATTCTGCTTAGAGACAGACCAATATATCGGGCCGATATTTTGGTTTTGCCGATATCATCGGTATCCGCCAAAACAGCCGATTTTATCGGCCTCAGTAGATGTTGACAAAACGCTGTTATATTCCTCACGCATCCAGCCAACTTATGCAAGAAAGCATAATGAACCAAGTCAAGACAGCTTTCTTGCAGCAACGCTAACAAGTGCATTTTCATCAACAAGCAGACAAGATGAACCATGGAGCATGCGTCAGCCATCGCAGCCAAAACAGAAGCATCACCATTAATCAGATTAATTAAAAATCTTAGCAAAATATTGCAATTGCTGTAATTCGAACAATTTTATCTCATAAATCCAGATTTTTGAAGTTGTTGAAAACAGGTAAGGTATATAATATATTATATTTTTGATAATGAAGCAGAAAATAAGATTTAAAAATTTTGGAAATATCGGTTATCGGTCCATGAATGGCCGATAGTTTGGTATCAGTATCGGCCCCCAAAAAAGCCATATCAGTCGATCTTTAGTTCTGCTGAAACTGTATTGCTAGATTTGCTCATTACGATGGCTCACCCTGTTGTAAAATGTCTTTGAAACCAGAGATTAGCCTGTTTTCTTCCGTAATCTCAAATAGCTCATGCACATTTTTGGAGAAAAGTCAGGATTCTCACACAGCACAAGAAGCTCATTTCTCAAGCGAGCAAAGTCAATTCATCAGCCATGAGAATTCTTTACCTTCGCTAGAGTGACAGTTTTTGTGCGGCCCGCGAACGCTTTCTGCATGTCGTATTTTACAAAAGGTCATAAATACATTGTATTAGCCACACAGTCCTAGCAAGTCACACACCACTGAAGTGCATGTCAATATGTAACTATTAGGGGGTAACAATATCTTTTTATAATTTATGACGTTACAACTTACGATAGCTAACCTATAGGCTAGGCTAATGCTGCAGTATTCTGTTGACCGCAGTATTCTGTGCGTTTATTTTTTATCTTTTTTGCATGCATAGACTCTAATTAATTTTCGAGTTGTATCAGAAGATGTACATTGTGGCAGTAATGAAGTAATATTTAGTTAAGTATAGCAATTTAACAAAAAATGAGTGTCAAATAAGAAATATCAGGGCAAAAACAGAAAGTTCAATTGTTACTGGGAGGAAAGGTATTTCTTCGCCAATAAAAATGGCAAACCACAGTGTCTTGTGAGGTTGCAAGTGATATCTGTTCCGTAAGAGTTTTTATTTGAGTCATTATAAGAGGCATTACAGCACCAAACATGAGAAAACATACGGGAAATACCAGGAAAATTCTAGGGAAGCAATTTTGAAATAATTAAAGGGTGACCAGGCCCACAACCAGGAGGGGCAACCTGGTAATTGCCGCTGCTTAACAGACTTTGCACTGAAGATGTGCTCTATGTTCGTAATTTGCGAAAGTGCTTTCTGAATTATGAAGCGATGGAAAAGCGACACACGAAATAGTATGACTGGTAAAACCTGCATGCCTGCTTGTGTCTGCTTACTTCGAAAATTAAAGTGGACATTGACTTTATAACCAAAACCAAGAAACAAAAAATGGTTTCTTTATTTTGTTGATGTGTTGTGTATTTTTTTTCTAGCAGAAAATTTCTATTTCGAGTGGCAAACAAACAAACAGAAAATTAATAATTTCCTTAGAATTAAAATATCGTTAGGCGTGCAGCAAAAATAGGTCTGTTAGAACAACAAACGAGTCTTTACTGCAATGGAATTCCTCTCTTCGCGACCTGCAAATTTTTCCTCAAACTGTAATTTGGCCCTTCATGCTCGCAATCTTGGACCACCCTGAACCAGGCATTGCTACATTGCTGCAAATACCGTTTATGTACTGCAGGTTTTTGGTGATGTGGCGCAAGCGCACAACCACATTTCTGCACCCTGTTAAGCCTAAGCTCCAAATGTACAAAAAGAGAAAATGAGCAAGAGCTTAACAAAGTGCTTACCTTCTACTGTGTAACCAAAAAAAACAAACACAACGTTACATGGCTGCTTCAAATACAATTGCCGTAGTGACAAAACAGATAAAGGCTTTTCAACCTATTTTAATCAGTCCCTGTTTTAGAACTTCATATCCAGTCATTCTGAATTGCCAAGCAATGGCGAAGCTCGAAAGTGTTGTCTGATACCATCCAATCAAAAAAACAAATTGGGATTCAACAACTTACCAGCAACACTGGTAGATGACAGCTCTTGCCATTTTTGTCAATTGTTTGGCAAAACTAGCCTTAGTTTCTAAATTTTCAAATTTTTATGTTTATGTTATAATTTTGTATGTCTCTTATGTTGATATGCTGAAAAGATTTGAAAAAACAAGAGTTTTTCACTTGTTGGGCAGATTTGTACCATTAACACATTCGCTGCCGGCATACAAATATGTCTAAGTTTGAAACCAGCCTAAAATCAAGCAGTTTGCACGTGTCTTTGAGATGGCATAACTCCACCAATTGCACTAGAGAGCTGTTCAAACCCTCATAAGACTCGGCAAGTCTTCTAATCTGCAATGCAAAAAAATTTTTTGGTTTTGTGTTTCGTTTTTTTTGTGAGTGATGTCATAAGTGAAGTAGGTTTTTGACCTTTTTGGCTCACGTTACCTGGCCTAGCGCCCAACCACTAGACGGAAGTATTTCACTCATGTTTTCATTGGAAACTAGGCTAGAATCCAAGTCTTTTGAATCCGAATCCGAGCCTTTGACTGACTTTCTAATGTTTCTGGTTCAAAAGTTATGATCCCAAAACAACAAATTAATTCAGTATCTAATTAGTAGATTAATTATTTGATTCGTTGTTTTCAGGTCATAACTTTGAATCCGACCCTTTCTTATGATACTTTGGATCAAGACTCAGATTTTAACATAGTTTCCAATAGAAGCTTGAGCGAAATACCACCATCTAGCAGTTTGAGCCCAGGACCAGATGAAGTGGGCCATGAAGGCCTAAAACTACTCCACTTATGATGTCACTCACAAAAAATCCAAAACTCAAAACCAAAAAATTTCTTTTCATTGCAGACTCAAAGACTTGCCGAGTCTTTTGAGGGTTTGTATAGCTCTCTAGCACAATCGACTGGCAAGTTATGGCGTTGCAAAGTGGCGCAAAATTACCCGCTCAATGTGCGATTTCAAAGTACGATATACGTACACTGGCTTCCAACATGTTAAGCAAACTCAATATTCTTGATTTTTTCAAAGAGTGAGTATAGCCTGAGCATGAGATACCTTGTTGCAGAGGAGCAATTAAAAAATCTTACCTCAAATATGGAAGGATCGGTTGACAGCAATTTTAATAATGACAATATTACAATTATAATAAACTGCAGCAGCAGTGTAGACACACATGTTTAACAGATCACTAGTAACTTCAAATTTTTTGGAAGTGTGACTAACTCAACAAAATATTATGAGAAAGTTTTCAAAATAAGACATGCCAGACAGACTTAAAAGTTGAGCCCAGTTTCAACTCAAAGAACTGGCAGCTGCTATAAGCTGCATTTTGCAAAACTGTAACTAATTTGCTGCATTGAACTATATGACCCTTGCTTTAATCATGCAAATTTGGTAAGAATCAGACTTTATTTTTGACAATCTTACTGAAAGAAGGTTGCTTTAAAAAGCTCAATAGATTGAACTGTATAAACTAAATGAAAAATACCATTGAGCGCACTGGTCACCGCTTAATATTTAAAGTTGAATTTAAACCAACAGCTCTAAGCTGTTCACTAAGTAAGCTCTGTCTGCACTTACCAGGACCATAAAAACTTTTTCCTCTGGTTACATCAAAAATTTTTCCATTGACCGCAATTAAAATCCTTCCATCATTTTTTAAACCATCAAACTCACGCAGTTCTGACAAAGTCATATCCTTTTTCTTCATTTGGGGAAGACCAGGTTCACGAGGAGGACCAGATGAAGTCTAAAATGATATGGTGATAACTGTTAAATCCATTCACAATTGCAAATTGCTCCAATATACATACAGTAGCAACATTGATCCTAAAAGCAGCAAAGACGATTTGGAAGAGAGGTGTTTCTTTCCTGTTTTGTTACATCAAGAGCTTGGGGACTTGCAAATACTTTTAAGGCACTTTTATCATGATAAAACAACCAATGTTTGAGGTGATTTTTCATCACACAAATAATAGTGACCTTATCATGAGCTTACTACATGCTTCTACTGCTTTCCTAGATATATCCACTTGTTTTTGGTTTTCTCGGTGTTACGTTTTACTTAAAACCTATTCATACAGACTAGCATTTAAACTTTCATTCAGAACTCCCTTTGCACCACAAGCATTCTGTCTTTACCACATTCTTTCAAGCTGCATCTTTTACAGATTGCATCAAAACAAGTAGAAGAAAAACCCATAAATCTGCTTTGAAATACAATGACTATCATGTTTTAAATTTTGCATCTTAGCAATGAACGTACTGAAAAACATTAGCCTGTAACAAATGGGGTTGGTGTTGTTCTGCATTTGTCGGTCTCACAAAATGGCTATAAAGTGGTGCTTATCACATCACAAAAATGAAACATGCAGGAAAGCACATATGCAAAAGTTAGTTGTCAAATATCTTTGTGAGTTGTCTCACAAAGATTCAGTACATTAAAAACAGTGATCAGCCATTGATTTGCATTCCCTTGCATGGATTTTAACTTCTGCCATACAGGAGAGATGAAGTGCAGCTTGGAAGTCAGATGTAACAAGGATCAGTCAAATGGACAGAACATTAATTTTGACTTAGTGCACTGACACAACTTACATTTAATGAGTACAGAATTGACTGCACTAAATCTGAAATTTGGGAATGTGAGACTGACTTCTTGAAATGGCATCTTCTCAATTCATTTCATACAAACCTTGGCATGCCCATGATAAATGAAAAGACCACAAGACGTCCATGCATTTATAAAACTCTTGAGTACTAGATAACTATTTTTTTCTGATTTAACTTGTTTTACAGATGTATCAGACCAGTGTTTGTCAACCTTTTTTGGCCAATGGACATCTTTTTCAAAAAAAAGTATCCAATGGACCACTTTGCTATGCTGACACCTCATGAAAATCTAGTCAAAACTGCATTTGACATAGGTCAGTGAATTCAAGAGCATGTTCAAGGGCAATTTACGGAACTCTCTTCAGGACCACTAGAAATTACAGGTGGACCACCGGTAGTTCACCTGGACCATGTCTGAGAAACACTGTAGTAGACTCTTGCCATCATTGTTCAGTAGTTTGGTTGATGGATTTACATTGTCTGGTTCTCCTGACTTTAACTGTTTTTGTACTTTTCATTCATCCTTTGTTGTCTACATCAGGTGCAGGTTTTTGCCTAGTGGCAAGGTTTGTTTGTACTGGGAAGCATATCAGCAAATATAGCTTGTTTGCCTACAGAGTTGGTGCTTTTCTTGTGAGACATAAACCAAGTGGTTTGCTTGCTTTTATTACAAATCACTACAAACTTTTTGCCATAATGAAGGCAGGTAGCTGCATGCTGCTCAAACATTGGGTAATAATAACATAATGTTTTACTTCACCATAAGAACTTTACTTTGCTGATTTATATACTTGGTGGCTGGAAGCAGTGGCATTAATCCTGAAAACTTGCAAGAACTTATCTGTTCCCTAACAAAAATTTTAAATTAACACCTGTGCTATTGCAGAAGCAGACACAGAAGCAATATTGAAGAAAACACTTCAAATTTGGCAGTTGATTGCATATGACTAGCGTAAATTGCAGAAACCAATGCTACGGATAAGCAATTATGTTGTGGATCTGTTTCAAGAGAGCACAAAAACAAGTCTTTATGTAAACCTGGTTATGCCACTACAGTCACACGTCGCACTCAAAAATTTTACAACTTGCTTCAAAATTTGATTTTTAGAACAAGTGTGGTAAATTGTCATTTTTTTCGTCACACTGTTTTTATGTTGGAAGAACATTGTTACATAACTGATGTTTCTTTTACTATCTTTAAGAATGAGCTTTTTAACAATCTGGTTGTCTTGGAAACAAAAATATTCAAATTATTACAAAGTTTGCTGCAGAAAAGATGGGCAAAAAAGGGGGTTATCTGTAGTGGAGAGGTAGAAAATTGTTACACTGCATGAAGATGGATATACCCATCAGGCATTCATCAGATTCAAGACGTTAATAGTTAGTTTGTAGAACTTGCACAGGGCTGATAAGTCCAGGGTTACCAGACAAAGATATGATCACATGATAAAGCAGATGGTAGTACACTCACCTACCACTTCGAGCAAAAAAATTCAATCAGATTTGTTGCTCACAGGTGCAGATGTCAGTACACCTACCATAAAACGTTGTTTCAGTGATTGATTTGGGCTCAAGATTCTATGAACCTGCCAGAAAACCTAGGTTTACATTTACACCTTCCATGAAAGCTAAGAGATGTGCCTTTGCAAAGCTTCACCTTGATTGGACCGCTTAAAAGTGAAGAAAGATATTATTGATAGATTGCAGACTTGCTGAACTTCAATTTTTCAGATATTTGCCTTTCTGAGTACTCCTCTTCATGCAATGGAGCAATTTTTGACCTGTCCACACCTGAACCCCCATTTTTACCTGTGTTTTCAGCAGAAAAACTTACAATAATTTTGAATCTTAGCTTTGCAGCCAGCTGTTTAAGGAATCTCCTGCCTTGGATCTGCTTTCATCTTCTTGTGATGATTCAAGCTTCCAGTCATCATTCAGTAATAATAGTTTTAAAGACAGTAGTGACGTCACTCACAAAATCCGCAAATACCTAACCAAAAAATTTTTTTCGAGTGCAGACTAGAGGACTTGCCAAATTTTTGAGGGTTGCCCCTTGTCTTCAACATCTGCAATCCACATCTCTGATTTGCCAAACGCCGTCTCCAGAAAGTAGGACTATGCTGACAATCTAACAATCATGCATGCTGATGGAGATAAGCAGGCAGTGGAAGGGGTGCTAAGCAAGGACATGGCTACCATGTAGTACCACAGGTAAATACCTCCAGACTTGGAAGCTTAAGCTCAGCACTACAAAAACGATGTCAGCAGCCTTCTACACTGACAAAAAGGAAGCTAAACGTGAGCTGAAAGTCAACTTCAACAACAAAACCCTGCCCTTCTGCTCTGAGCCCAAGTACCTTGGAGTAACGTTGGACAGGTCGCTCACGTACCGCCGGCACCTTGAGTCACTTCACAAGAAGCTGACATCATGCGTTGCATTCCTGAGGCGGCATGCTGGCTACGGTTGGGTTGCTGGAGCAACAACGTTGCCAACATTCAACTGCAGAGTATTGCAGTCCTGTCTGGTGCTGTGCTCCTCATACCTGCCTTATCGATCCCGCCATCAACGACGCCTTATGAATTGTGACTGGATGCCTGCAACCTATACCAGAGGACAATCTTCCAATCTTCGCAGGCATCCAACCTATTGAGCTTCGTTGCAATGGAGCCACACATTCTCTAGCATGCTGTGTCGTGCAGCCTGGACACCTACTCTACTCAGCGCTCACCTGCCCATCGAGTGCAAATGCATGGTGCCTCAAATTGAGAGGTGTACCCAATTGTACCTGCCACACAACAACTCATCAGTTCATCTGACAACAACATACGTGCGGCACAGTGGGATCATCAATGGAATGCAGAGTGGGCGGACAACCCCACAAGACTCAGCACTTTCATCCCCGACACTGGCACCCACCACCCGGAATGACCCTCCCAAGAAGAGCTTGGGTCCGGCTTAACCGCCTCAATACCGGTGTCGGATGTTTCTGCTCCTACTTGTACAAATGGGGTATGGCTCCCTGTGTGGCCTGTGAGTGTGGCACAGAAGAACAAACCGTCTACCATGTTGTCCTCCAATGTCCAACCCATCAACGTCCTCGTGGACTACATGGTCTGACGATTCTGGACGATGAGACAACTGAACGGCTGCTCAACACCTGCCCCAAGATCTAGTGCGGCCAAGCCGTGGTTAGCAGAACTGGCTCAAAAGAAGAAACTCACAAAAAAACAAAACCCAAAAGATTTTTTTTCATTGCAGACTCAAAGGCTTGCCTAGTCTTTTGAACATTTGAACAGGTCTCTAGTGCAACTGGCAGCAGAGTTATGCCCGCAAAGACACGTGCAAACTGCTGGTTTTAGCCTAAAATCATACCAGCTTTAAAGGTGTTAAGCAAAGTTGTCCCAATTATTTTCAAGGAGGTCCAAGTTTGATCATGAAAAAGTTTCTGCAGGCTTAAAGTCATTTTCATCACTATAACCATAAGGTGCAGATTAGCATAGCACAGGCATTTCGTTTCAAAGGATTTCAAGCAGAAACGCAAACGGATCTACAAGTCAGGATTATACAGACAGCTGACTGAATGCAACAGTTTGAGGATTGCATCACGGAAACTTCCATTTGCTTTCAATCTGTATATTTGCTTTGTGGCTTGAGACATGTAACAATGAATGAAAAGTTCTCATGAATAAGAGTTCATCCACTGTTGCATAATTCACGTCACAGAGCAAACATAATCCCAGTTAAAATTGCTCTTGAATGGGAACTGTCCATAGATTGGGAATTTAATCCAATCCTCGACAGGGGTTTCCTAACCTTTTCACGATCTTGTGTCCAATATTGTCAACGTGAACCACTTCTTCCAGAACAACTAACTTGATCGAATCTTAGTTTATTCAGGTGAATTATATACAATAAAATAACAAAAAAGACCACAACTAACTATATTGAGATTTTTGTTTTTGTTTACCTTCCACCAGTTGGTCGATGTATGGGGTAAATTTGCTGACAGCACATCAAAAGTCATAATGTTATGATACAAAAGTAATAGCAGGCTACAGGAATATCTATTTATTTAGAAACAAAACCCAATACGCAAACTAGAAACTGTGAATACAGGATTTTGTGAAAAAATGGAAGTTACTTGCGTACCACTTGGGCAACCTTCACGTACCACTAGTGGTATGGGTACCACAGGTTGGGAACCCCTGCTCTATGGTCTATGGAAATCCATTTCTTCAAAGAACATCTTATCTGACAAATTATATTGCAAAAAATACTTTTTTGCAATTGGCAGCTCAGGCTCTAACGGATGAGCCTGAGTATAGCGCGAGTGAACGAAGTCGTGAGAACGCTTGCTACAAATGATACTTTTTTATTCAGGTCATGTGCAACATGAACGTGAAAGGCCAAACACAGTACAAAAATATATGAACAGTGACAAGGTCAAATGGAAAGAGTCCAAGTTAACAACCTTAATTAATGAAGTGCGTGGTGGCACAAATATACAAAGCAAGTAAGCTCATGTTCTGCTATGCAAATCTAAGCCCAAGGAACTCAAGTGCCAGAGTTGCCACTGGACCTAACTCAAAAATTTTTAAGTGAACACTTCTTCACAAAAAGCAAACACTACTTCAAATCTGAACAGTTCAAAACACCTGCAAAGTAAGCGGTAGACTAATTGAAAATACTTTCCAAGTATTACACGCAGCATATTGAGGATGCAACATGTCGCTGTCACGTATTAACCCTGTGTACAGCACAGTAGACACTTCTACACTGCAGCCATTTGACATTTTTGGATGTGGCATCCAATTTGCTAACTTGCGTTGACCTATCACATTAATGTTTTGTGAGTGGCCACGGAACTTTGCAACAAACCCTATCTTGCTCCATACAAGCGTCTTGTGGTTTTCCCATATTGCAAGCATTGTCGCTGACTCATGCATTGATTACACTGGTCAGCACAAAATTTCTTTCTGGGATGAAAGTAGCCACCCTTTACTAATTTTGGGGCGAGGAATCTGAAAATTAGTCTTAAAATTGTCAGTTAGCTCTAGTTTTCGAGATATGGGCACCAGCAATATATGCTAGGGGGTCAGGTGACAACCCTGGAATTCTGAATCACATACCTGTATATCTTTTTCAATCACAAATTTATCACATTTAAATAACAGGGCTCAAAGACATTTTCAAAACAACCACCAAGTTACCACATGTTTCTAAGTTTCTAAGGCCTGTGGTGACTGTTACATTTGACCCCCTTCACAGATCATTTGAAGGCCCTTTCTAGTGGATTTAGATTTGCCGAAAGTTAAAGCTGAGCTATTGGCTTCAAGATTAAACCAATGGAATTTGCTTCAAAGTGGTGCCAATGTTTGTAGTTTTCGAACACGTCAACAGTCTAGTGCAGTTTTTTAGCATGAAAGGAAGGCTTGTATATTGCATGGATCCGATGGATGTTGATGGCATTATGTAAAAATTGGGGTACTCCCACAGATCAGAAGAATGGAGACTGTTCATTGATTTGTCCAAACTAAGTCTAACAGCTGTGTTGCTGCACAATGTTAATATGTTGCCATCAATTCCCGTTGGATATGCAGCTCATATGAACGAAATATACGAGAATATGAAGCAGCTTTTACAGAGCATAAATTACGAACAATACTGCTGGCAACTGTGTGGTGACTTTAAAGTAATTGCATTAGGCTACTACTGGGATTTCAGCCTGTTTATACAAAGTATTGTTGTTTTTGTGTGAATGGGACAGTCGTGCAAGACAGGAACATTACCTTAAAAAGGACTGGTCAAAAAGAAGCACTTTGAAAGCAGTTACAATTTTTGTGTGAATGGGACAGTCGTGCAAGACAGGAACATTACCTTAAAAAGGACTGGTCAGAAAGAAGCACTTTGAAAGCAGTTACAATAAATGTGAAGTAAACTCTACTCTTTGAAGCATCAAAGATCTTACTTTCCCCTTTGCATATTAAACTGGCCTAATGAAAAATTCTGCAAAAGCGATGAATCAGGATGGAGTAGCTTTCCAGTACATCCTGCAACATGTTTCCTGTATTAAGCCAAGCAAAGCTCAAGAAAGGTATCTTCATTGGATCCCAAATCAAGGAGCTACAAAGGATGAAGACTTTGGTCACACCTTGTCTGGAACAGAGAATGCTGTAACTATGGGGTGCAACATGTCTTTGAAAATGCACTTCTTACATTCGCACTTAAATTTTTTCCTTCAAACTGTGGTGACGTAAGTGACTAAAATGGGGAGCATTTCCACCAGGATATTGCAGTCATGGAATAACGGTACCAAGGAAGATGGAGCCCATCAATGCTAGCTGATTACTATTGGCCTCTTGCTCGAGATCAACCGGACTTGTCTTACAGCAAGAAAGCTAAAAGAAAGCGATTGTGAACATACACGTTTCTGTTGTTGCATTAGCGTCAATGTATGCATTTGTAAAACACTAAAATTACAAATATTCCAAAAACGAGAGCTAATCAAAGCTTTTTATTGTCATATTCAGATTCAGCGCCCAAAGATCTATTAGAAATGACTATTTCCATAAAAAAAAGAATTTTTTTTTTAAATTTTGTTGACCTGTGTTATCTGCCAAACAAGTGCATCATGTATGAGCATCATTCATTTTGTCTTCACTCCATATTAGCCTGTCTGGCTACTGTGTCTGTGATCATGCTGTGTACCTAACAAGCTCTGGGGAGTAGTGATAGGTCACATAGAAAGTGTAACAATGGTCTTGCTTTTCTCCGTTTTGTCGAATTTCATTTAGTTGTTGGAAACAAAAGTAATTGTAATTTGGTCAATTTTTTTCATATTACAAGTGCAGTTACACCAGATCAAAAAGTCTCCATTACAATTGCAATACTCGAAAATATGTGATTAATTACACTCAATTACGATTGCAGTTATAATTTATCCAACTCTGGTTATGACGTGTTTTAACACTATGAGACAAATCACCCAGGGTCACAGCGAAAAAAAGCAGGTAAGCACACATCATTACATTAAAACAAGGTGAGAAAATATGAAAACTTACCTTAGGACATTACTGAAACATAATTTTTTCAATATATTCTTGAAAAAAAGCAAAAATTCTAAAATAAAAAAACATTTCAGAAAAACATTATTGAAATGTACATTGCTTAATTGGAAAACATCAAAACAAAAAGCCAACAACAAATTCCTAGCGCTGTATTACCATTTACTTTCTTAGGTTTCCACATTTCACTTACCTCAGCAGAATTTCCTCTGCAAATTTTGTAGAGAAGGTATGCGCAAATAGATATCAATACAACATTGATAGGGTTCAGGAAAACACTAGACAAAACTTCAGAAAAAGCACTGCCTGCCATTTGATATGCTATAGTATGTAACACTACTAGAATTCAGTATTACAAAAATCTTAGCAACCCAACAAATATCTGAAAAAAACATGATTAGACTTGTCACAAGCATTTTAAAAATTAAATATATAATATAGCTTATTCTGTACTGTATTGTTTCCTAACTATTACAGTTTGAATTTCACATCCAAACAAAAAAAAACATTCGAAACATACAAAACGGTTCAGGAGAATACGCTATTTTTTTTGTCAAAGGCATAGCAAAAGATTTTGTCATCACTTGGTCTAACTGAATCATTCCTGCTATTCCACCACCATCATGTGCTAAAATTACTCACTCCTACATTGGTACAATGTAGTAAAGAACAGATGTCTGTCAGCATGGATATCGTTAACAGATGTAGTGATGATGTAATGGGAGTGGAAAAATAATTTGTTACATAACGTAAATATACAATAGAAAGAGTTTTTTTACATCAATTTTAATGTAACCTTCCCCTACACGTAACACCAAAATGTTGCAATATTTAATTTTCTATATTTTCACAACCATTCAAACTAGAGTATGGTATTATAGTCTCTATAACTAGTCTGGCAGCTTATATTACAAATTTGTTTCAGTCAGCGCCACCTAGATGTATACAATAACGTCTGCATTTGTCACACGACTTTCCTATGTTTTACTTAGCATTAGAAAAATGTAGCCTGTCATAACATGCTTCTAAATATAGTGATAGAATCATTTTACCTGGAAAGTTCATTGAGTGAAGACTTTTATAAACTCATAAGACTAGGTCAGTGATGGCTGTGCATGCTTGTAGGCCATTGATTAGCACAGGCTAACTTGTAGAAGAACAAGGACTACTGTAACTGTAGCCTACTCACCCTGCATGAGTCACGCTGGTTGCATTCCCCCATACTACAATAGAAGCTTCCATATCCACTGCAGCTCTTATGGTAATGGTTTATTGTTTCATATGACTCAGCCAATAAGCAGAAGCACCATAAAAGCCATCGCATGCAGTAAACCAACCATTAGTGAACATTAG
>JGI24159J19872_10005426_pt1 | contig 16499 bp, 7 predicted proteins | sample Ectturendosymbi4_FD_19872 | JGI IMG/M metagenome (IMG submission 19872) | reverse complement strand
ACTTTTGGTGTTATGGAGCCCATGAAGAGATTGACCATGATTTACGGAGCCCCACAATAAATTTTATAAAAAAATATACTAAGTAAACGAATAGCTTAAGGAGCCCCAAGGGCTCCGTACGGAGCACTTTGAGAACCTATGGTTTAGTGGATACGTTTACGTCTGTGGTACGAATGGCTGGTGGATCGGCTCTCACCTTGGTAACTTTTGTTTTGGTAGTAGTGGTTGCCCATTTCAATTACTGTTCTAAGTAATGGGACCAGTTTTTCTTTCCTTTTCAAGTTTCCAAACTTTTGTGTTCAGATTTGCACTTTAGGCTTAGAGTTTAGATTTGTACTGTCGTTTAGGTCTAGGGGTTTTAGGGTTATGTTTAGGAAGTGACTATGGATACGCCTGCCATGTCCTAAACTGTAAACCTAAACTGTAATCCTAAACCTTTAAATCTAAACCTTTGAACCTCAAACTTAAACTTAAGGCTGTGGCTATAGGTTTGCAGTTTAGGTTAAGGGTGTAGGTTTTAGCTTTAGTATGTTTCTACCAAGCCTACTGCAATCCAATGCACACTCGTCGTGCGCACTGTCACATTACTGCAGGTAGTGGACAAATAACTTTTCAAATATGAAAGTCCACTGGTGACTGGCGGACCTGTAGCCAGTAAGCCACTGTTTACCATGAATCTACTGTGCCTGTACAAAGTTACCTAAGCAGACTACATAATCGAATATCAATATTTTTGATAATCCCAACAATTTTTTGCAAAATTAGCAGCACATCTCAACACAGATGTTGCCATGACAATCATCATAAGTGTGTCTGTATGGTGAGTATCACTTCACTATCAAAAGTTGGAGAAAATATTGCTGAAAAGTAACAAAGGATTCAAGTGTTGAGAAAATGCACAAGTTAGTTTCGTTTCTGTTTTTATGTGTGGTAGTAGTGTTTCAAAAAGGTTATTTTTCTAATGTGGAAGACAGCTCATGTGAAATCTTTGTTGTTGTAGGGTAGCTACTAACTTGTTTTTGTGTTTTTGGCAAAGTTCTTAAATTAAACCGTCTTTCATCAATTACTTCTGGAAATATGGGGGATTCTGTGAACACTGACTCACCAGGTACTATTAATGCTTTATTAGCGTTTTGTAATGTGTGCACTCACTGTGCATTGCACTCATTTAGAAATGAAAATAGAACTATGTTCTTGAATATGTCATTATCTTATCAACATGAAAAAATGCAGCTGTGGCAAAATTGTTGATGAGTTGGGGCTCTATGGGTTTTCCTGTACTAAAAATGCAAGCCGCTTTCTTAGACATTCAGCCATCAGCTTCATTATCAAAAGGTCATTGACCCGCATTAATCTCCCATCTACCATGTATCATATATTAGCACCATCAAAACTGTATACTTTTCTACTACCGCCATGTATATCCTAAGTGTTATTTCATGTATTTGTGTATTTCTTAGTACTGTGATGCATGCTTAAGTCTAGTGCGTTGCGTGTGTGAGTGAAGACGACAGATGTTACACAATATAATTAAAATTATCATTATTATTTTAGGATTAAGGTTTTAGGGTTAGGGTTTTAGGATTAGGGTTTACAGTTAGGTTATGGTTGGGATATAACCTGAGCACTGCAATGACTTAGCAGTTCTCATGAGTGTTGCCGCCGCCATGCTGTGGCTATGCATGGTTGCTGGAGGTAGGCTTATGTTATATCAGTAAACATTTTCATTGTGTGTAACTTCATAAATACTCACCTTGGTCAGGTTTCGTGCATATTTTACTTGCCAGTGCATCGCAGTGAGTCAACCAACATATTTATTATTGTTATTTTCTGATTTGTTCAACAAAATATTGACAAACATCAAATTATACCATATTTTTGGACCATGAGGTGCAGTATCAAAAATTGAATGCTAGGTGTTCTTTTTTCATACATAAGGTGCACCAGATTATAAAGCACATTAAATGAAGCCAAACTTGGAGTTGCCCATCGCCACCGGAGTTTAATCTGTCATTACATGCAAAGGAGTTTAACACTTTGGCACCCGGGTGGATTCGGGAATTTTTGGAAAGAAAAACCGCCTAAACACAAGCACGAGAATATCTCCGCTCCTGTACAGGGTTACAGACCTGGTCGACATGTCAAAAGACGCGGCACGTCTTCTAGTCTGCACTCAATAAAAAAATTTTGCTTGGGGGTTGCGTTTTTTTTGTGAGTGACATCATAAGTGGAGGATTTTTAGGCCACCTTAGCCCACTTTGCCTGGGCCTGGGCGCCAACCGTTGGGTGGTATTATTTCGCTGAAGTTTTTACTGGAAATTAGGCTACAATCCGTCTTTTGATACTTTGGATGACCTGCTGGGGTTTCATGTTCAAAAGTTATGATCTAAACTAGTAAAAATACTTGACTAATTTAGCTAATTAGATATTAATTAATTTGTTTATTTTATATCATAACTTTTAAACCAGAAACGCTAGAAAGTTGATCAAAGGCTCAAAAGACTCGGACTTGCGCCTGGTTTCCAATGAAAACTTCAGCAAAATACTTTGGCCTAGCAGTTGGGCCCTAGGCCAGGCAACATGAGCCAAAATGATCCCAGAACTACCTCACTTATGACGTCACTCACAAAAAATCCGCAACCCCCAACCAAAAATTTTTTTTCCGAGTGCAGTCTACTAAACTGTTCAATCCGTTTGAGCCCTTGAACAGCTCTCTAGTGCAATCAGCGGGGGAGCTAGGGCGTTGGTAAGGCAACCGAAAACTGCTGTTTTTTAGGCCGAAATTGAAGTACGAATGTATCGTACGCTGGCTCTCAAAGTGTTAATCTGTCACACATGTCTAATCTACTAGACACAAATAGAATAAAAGTTGTGTGCGTGTTTGTTTTGGTGTGCACCAATGTTGTCAGGAGCCCTGCAAAGTAATACCATCTGTGGTGTGTGCTGGCTACTCCTGGTACCATATACACTGCTCATTGCAATTGTTGTCGGTTATTACATAACACGATGGTTTGTTTACAAAAAAATTGTAACTAGCAATTAAATAAATACCACTGTTTACCACATACAATTGGTTTTAGATGAGAAAGCACAACCAGATTCATACATTAGGTGTACCGCATTATAAGGCGCTCTTACGATTTTTGAGAAAATTAAAGGATTTTAAGTGCGCCTTATTGTCCAAAAAATATGGTAATTGTTGAACAATGAACAAGTACTAATGACAATTATAAATTAAAAAATTACATTCTAATATATTTCAATTTTAACTCATTTTCAAATTTTGCACACTAAAGCATGAAGTATAGAAAGTAGATACTGTTACAAAATTTTATAGCCATGGAATGATGAATCAGTTCCATTTTAAGGTGGCGTTTTGCATGTGAATAATCCATAGCAATTCAACTAGTTTTCAAATCAAAGCACTTTCTCAAACGTGTGTTCTACAACAACTGCAAACCAGACAATCCAACTGGACAATTGCCAACCGGACAATTTCCAACCAGCAGAACTATGCCATGGTACAAATAACAACTGGACAATTGGTCTTGCTTTGCAATAAACACATTTAATTTTTTTAACTGAAAAATTATGGTGGATTAAACAAAACATACCAATCAGGAACGATGGGAAGAAGCTGTTAATTCCTTTGATGTCTCACTCTCCAGCTGCAAGGTGTGGAGCACCATCAATAAACTTATTGGCAGGTCTGGATGTTCCTTGCCTGTCCCCGTAGCCCCATCCTACCAAACTCCACCGTCTCACAACTTGTGGAGAATCAGGCACAAAAAAACGGGAGCCGTGAGTCTACCACGCTCATCAACAAGGAACTGTCCAACCTATGGAAGGTCCCAACACCTAAGGGAAGCAGTATCTCTGGCCCATTTGCACCAGAGAAGCTTGGTGCTGCCCTTAGGCACCTGAAGCCAGGAAAGTCTCTGGGTCTGGATTCTATCTTCCTGGAGTTTATCCTCCATGCCAGGTCGGCTCTTAAATCTTGGTTTTGCAATATCCTCACTTCCTGCATGTGCCAACTCGAAATTCCAAAGGTTTGGAGAAGAGCACTAATAGTTGCAATCCCTAAGCCAGAAAAGCTGTTGGAGGACCCAAAGAGCTACCACAATATATCTCTGCAGTGTGTCCCCTTCAAAATCCTAGAGAGACTTATTTATGCTCATGTCAAACCAATCATCAACTCATTGCTCCTGCAGGAGCAGGCGGTCTTTCGATACAGGAGGTTGACCGTAGATCAGGACATCAAGGATAGCTTTTTGGCTAAGAAGAAGGCTGGACTTCTTTTGTCAATCTCACAGCGGCCTACGACACTATATGTCATCGTGGCCTCACCTGCAAGCTGCTATGATTGCTACCTGACAGACATGTTCTGCATGATCATGGAGATGGTTGGCAATCACAGCTTTACCCTTACCACCGGCAACAACAAATGGAGCAGGTTAAGACACCTTAAAAATAGCATCCCATAGGAATCTGTCCTGGCACCCCTTCTCTTCAACATTTACATCTCTGACCTGCCAATCACCATCTCCAGAAAGTATGCATATGCTGACGACGCTGACGACCTAGCAATCATGCATGCTGATGGAGGCTGGAAGGGGTGCTGAGCAAGGACATGGCAACAATAGATGAATACCTCCAGACCTGGAAGCTAAAGCTTAGCACTACAAAAAAAGTGTCGGCAGTCTTCCACTTCAACAGCAAGGAAGCTAAACATGAGCTGAAGGTTGACCACAAAGATGAAACCCTTCTCTTCTGCTCTGAACCCAAATACCTTGGGGCAGTGGTTCTTAACCCTTTCAGTCCCAAGTGCAACACTTTTTTTGCAATTTTTGAAAAGTTTGCAGCTCAATAACTTGCCAGGCGATTGAGCTAGAGAGCTGTTCAAACCCTCTACGAATTCAGCAAGTCTTAAACTGCAGATTAAAATAATTTTTTTTTGTTTTGGATTTGGGGATTTCTGGGGTGACTTTGTAAGTGGGGGGGTTTTGTGTTTTTTTTGGCCAAATTTACCTGGCCCTGGGTGCCAACCCAATCAACCATTATTTTGGCTCAAGATTTTTTCAGAAATTAGGCCAAAATCCGCGTCTTTAGAGCCCTAGAATGGCTTTCTTGCATATCTCTAGCCAAAATTATGGATAAAAAAGCAAAAATTGGTGAAAATTTCTGCACTCGCAAACCCCAACCTGGGGTGCATTACACCCCTTCTCTAAAAATAATTTTTTTTTGTAAAAAAAAAAATTTTTGAAGAACAAACTGTCAACCATGTTGTCCTCCCATGTCCAATCCATCGACCTCCCCATGGACTGCAAGGCCTTAAAGTTCTGGTTGATGAGACAATCGAATGGTTGCTCAACACCTGCCCTGACATATAGTGCGACCTAGCAGTGGACAGTAACAACCCGCTCAAATGACAAAGAAGAAGAATTGTTAGCTCTGACACTACCGTGACAGCCGCCATGATTTTAGGTCACGAACGTGGTTATGAAGAACTGTCTCAAAAGAAGAACCCCTTTGTCTTACACTAGCTGTGGTTACAACGTGGTACCATGGCAAATTCTTGTACACCATCCAAATCGCACACCCAGCACATCTGGGACATCTTACTGCTGTCTCTCTAAAGCTGCAACAGGTTGCACAGCAAGTGTTTCACTTGCTTTATTGTGCATTTGCTCAAACGCTGGAGCTGTTGAAAGCACAACATAACAGTAATTAGGTAAATTATTTTAGCAATTTACAATTTTACATAAAATCTAAATATAAGTCTCAGTTGTATGAAGGTCTATGATTAATTACATTCAGCTCAATTACAAATTGTGAAAGATCCTACTTTGTTGTGAAGATGTGCCAGACAGTTCTGTCTCATGCCTATTGAATTTGGTTCAATTTTTTAGTGATATTACATTTAAAAAATCTGAGGAGAGCTCAGCTATACAACTTGGGACTCTTGTTGTCCACACCACAGAGAGTGCATCACCATGGATGGTGCATCTGTCAATATAAGATAGTGGTTCTTAAACCTTTTCTTACTGAGACCCACCATTGCTCCAAATCAGGGCCAGCCACACTTCTATCTCTGCAGGCCACATTTTCAGGTGCTGTTGGCAGGTGGGCTGCATGTTAGCTTTTAAGATAAAATAACACTTATCTACTTGGTATGCTTCATTGGTAATAATGCTATTTATAATCTGTTGGATAAAGGTAAAAGGCAAACAATGTAGTGCAGATTACAACTTATTTAATACGAAGAATGTAATATAGTTGTTTCTCATCAGAAAGTGAATCGAAATCAAGTTAAAGGCCAAAAAATGATTTGCATAAAAAGTTCTCAATGTCATGGGCCACCATACCCAGACTGGACACCACAAGTGGCCCGTTTTTCATATAAAATGATACTAATCAGTAATCATAGGATATAGGTATGGTTAATTTTCACCTGTGTCAAGGTTATATCTCAATTAAGATATAAATTTTGTGTTTTTATCAATTTGCTTTCCATTACCCACCAAAATGACTTCGGTGGACAATAGGTTAAAAATCATAAGCATAGTAATAAATTATGCTAACATTTTTTAACTCAACTTGCTTTTTTCAAAAGGCTGTAAAGAATTAGCTCTGTTGCACCTCAGCTTAGTTGAAGTGGAGATCAGCTATCCCTGTGGTGTACAGCAATTATACCACTTGTACATAAAATTAAAATATTGGTTGTTTTTTACCGACTCAAGTCAGGTGGCCAATTGGCACAGTGGGTTGAGTACGCAGCACTGAAGCTAGTAGGCTGGGTTCAATTCCTGGTTAAGTTGCACCAGAAACTTGAGAAACAGCACTTTTGGCCTGTCCAGATTCGTTTTCAGTCTCAATGGACAGGTGTAAAAAAACTTAGCACAGAGTTTAGCCATTGACTTGCCACCAATGCAACATCAACTATGAAAATAGCTGTGCAACCCTTGGAGTAGAGTTGGGCTCATACAGACAACTTGTGGCTGCAAAGTGAATGTAATAAAACTTTCTCTTTTCAGATGCTGTTAAAGTTTTTTGAATTTTGGACAGGAAAGTTCTTGACTCTGTTAAATGTGGTATGCAGTCCTATCGAGAAAGGTTCATTGGTATTCTTAGCATGCTTTGAAAATAATTTACTGGTTGCCAAAAGGTTTATTTGTAGGCTACTGCAGCTTTGTCAGTTTGCTTATAAGCACAATACCTATTGTGAAAGCTGAGCTCATGTAAAAGGGTCACTTCTTGTGCATCTCTACTTGACTGTGCCCACTGATGCACACACGTTCAGTCTGCTGCTGTGTGTGGCATTTCGATCAGTGTTCTTTTGATCATTGGGCAGCTAGCTTTTTTGTCACCTTGTCATTCACAACCCATTATACAAAATTGTTATCTTAAATTACTCCATATACTAAAACTAAGTAACAATGACAAAATAAATATATGCGAAACAGCTTTGATGTTTGTTGTGTTTTACGCTCTCTTAAATATCCCCCCAATTTGACCGTTTGGAAAAGCGCTGGTACAATCTTACGCACTCTGCTGCGCTTTGCTTTTCTCGTAAAAGCAAAGTTTAAACTTTCGACGCATGTGCAAGACAAAGTTGAAGAGTTGACCCACACGAATTGGATGGGAGTTAACTCACAAAAAACAGACATTTGTTCAAACCAGTTTACCTCATGTAGTGCCAGTATTATCTGGGTAATTCACGAAGCCGTGTGCGTCATATTATTTCTCTCCGCTCCTTCATCCACTATAGAATCGATTAAGCTCTGGTGTCCAGTTTTTGAGACTTCTGCCATTCGTTAATTTCAGACCCAACAGCAATGACTGACGATCCACAAAACATTTTCGTGTTCAGTTATACAGTAGTACAAGCACCAAAACAAGTTTCAACGTGTTGTATTGAAATTTTGCTGTGTGAATTATGAAGCTTCTTTCATGGTAGGACCGAACAAACGACATAATGACGATCCGGCAGAATCGGGAACCGCGAAACGCTCACGTGGTGGAAGTCACAACGACGATCGCGTGGAAGTGCGCATGCTCATTCCAGTAAACGTAAGTACTTCCGAGTCGGGTCACTTATGGATACACTTCACCGTGTGGAAATGCCTGTCAACGCTGATTGTTCCGAGGCTATTGCTGATGCAAGCACAAATTTCCTTTTACTGCAAGATGTGTTCAAAATCTCTCAATATTTCCTTGCTGATTACACGTTCTTCTACCCTAAGAATATTTCTAGTAAGCTTGAACTTACACTCGGTATCTTTAGTGGAGCGTTGAGTAAGAACGTCAAGTTGCTGCTGGCGAAATGCAGTCGTTATTGGTAGTATTTGGTTGACTTCATGCATTGTGTGAATTCTATTACCGCCTCATGTACGATGTCTGACCACATTCTTATTTATGCAGACTGCTGGTGCTATTATCGGCAAAGGGGGAAGCAATATTCGAGACATGAGGCAGGAGGTAACCCTGAACTTGATGCTAGGTTGCTCTTGCAATCGGTTTCGCTTTAAATTTTGGTTTGATAAAAGTATCCTAAACTGCCAGCTGTGTAGCGCTGAGCTTGTTCATTGTTTTCTGTGAAATGGTTTTGAAAGTTCATCAAAACACCGCGCATGCCATTTGCGTGTTAACTGTTTTTCGCAGGGAAGATGAGTTTATGTAATAAAACTTATAATCTGCAAAAACTCGGCACATTCGGTAGGTTTTACATATCTAACGCATGCGAACTTAGATACGGTAAAATCACATTCGAGTTTTTCAAATGCTTTGATGGTGTTTTTTCACTGAGATAGTATCCAAAAGTTTCTTTATAGTATAGCGATGCTAACCTAGTCTGTTTTGCTTTTTGTCCCATGCTCTTGCCAACGTCCCATCGCGGTCCTACGAACATCCCCGTGACCACTGTCAAATGTCCATCCATGTCCAACATCCAATACCACTCCTACGTCGTCCACTGGTTTTTGTCTGTCCAATTCTTGTGTTTGTGTGGCAATAATAATACCTTTTATTTTTCTTCCTTCGCCTAAAACATCCCAATGTGTATCTTGCCGAAATGAATGCTTTGCTTCCCTTAATTTTACGTGTTCTGCACGTTCAGTTTAGCGCCAACATACAAATTCCAGATAGCCAGGGCGTTGAACGGTGCGTATTTTTATGATATTTGATTCCACCTCAGCTGTAGTTTTGACTTCCTTGTTGCAGCTAAAGCAACTTCTGGTCAGTGAAGCACAACATGTTACTGTCAAATCAATCCAGTAAAACTGCAGTGTGTATGAATTTTACCACTGTTTTGTTCAAATTGTGGACAATGCTTCACTCGTTATGAAACATCACAGATTGGTTGTAGTATTGCGCGCGCCTAAGCTAAGAAAGCACTTAGAGCATCGTCCATGTAGCTGTGTCTTTGCTAAGTCTAGCGACCCTCGTCAATGTTGCGTTGGACAACTTCACCCGATGTCATTCATACCCCGGTCAAAACAGTTTACAATTTAAAAAGCATGCACCGATTGCATTTCAGACGTTATTAATCGAAAGCATGGCTGGTGTTGAGGTCACATAACAGCAGTGTTGCGTTAATGGTCAAAAAGAACTGAAAGACAACTGCTTAGCGTCAGTAGAAATTTATTCCGACTAATACCTTTACCGTTATCGCTAAACAGTTATCACCTCAGAATTTATACATTTATTTTGTTTGCATGCCGTTGTGCTTCACTGCCCAAGTTCGTAGCGGTTAAAATCCTTCGTGTGGTGCGTATCACCAATGATCACGGATCGTTGGCCGTCGGCTCAAAATTTTTTAAAAGTGCGTCGCCAGCTACATTAGCTGTAATTAGAGGGATCTACCATTCACTCCCACCACTTTGGACAATCCATCACCCAGTTTTTGTGCCTTCGGTTTTCAGGGTCATCACAGCCACCACGGGGACAATTGACAATGCCTCCAAGCTGGTCGGAAGGATTGTGGAAGCCTTAAATGACGTATGAATTTTGATTTTTGGCATTTTTGTATTGTAATAGAATCGATTACCGTGCCCATTTCAACGCCTTCCTGTGGTACTCCCAGATATCGCAAAAGTTGCTCTGTGAATGGCGCGACGACCGGACTGTCAAACGGTATGATTTGGAAAGCTGTTAACATAAAACGCGCAAAAGTAAATAAACCCATCGGGTATCGTCGCGCGCGTGACCAAGGACCGCGCTCGGGCTTTAGACAGAGGGGCGCGTATGAAAAATTCCCGGCAGTTTCCTCCACCAGCTGAGCACAACTACAGACCCCACACTGCGTCCGCTACGCATCTCGAGGGCGAATGGGGACAGCGCAGAGTTCTTGTACTTTGAGAGAATTGAAAGCCACCCGTAAACGGCAATCTCGCCACAAGCTAGTGATTCGAAACTCGAACATCACTTCGCTCACAGGGTAAGTACACGAACTGGTCAAGGAAGCAAAACGATATTCCCTGGTGGCATCTCATTGACTGAGCGTGGTTCTAACACTGTTGAGCTGGACGATGGATGGAAACTCTTCTACCATGGCGTTGAGCCAACAAAGTTTGCCCAGGCTGGAGTGGGGGTACTTGTAAGCCCTCAGTTGACAAACCGTGTTGATGAATGTATCTCACTAGGAGAAAAAGTGTGCATATTGAGGTTGGAGTTGTTTGACCGCTGCCTGTGTTTGATACTTTGATAGAAGATTACGGTTCAAAATTCAAATGCACTGTACCCAGAATTCGTGGAAGAAATTAGTGATGCTCTTCGAAGAGTTAAGGCTATCGAATCCACGATCCTTTTGGTGACTTCAATGCACACATTGGGAACGACGTCGTGGTATGGAGTTGTGTGATCGACCAACATGGTGATGCTGACGTTAACGGAAGACTCCTGCTCCAACTGTGCTGTAAGAGTGCACTGTGCATCATGAACACTTTCTTCCAACACAGTGATGTGCACAAGTACACTAATGTCACAGATATTCTGTGGGTCAACGGTCACTCATTGATTTCTCCATAGTTGCAGCTGACTTGTTCTGTTCAGTGTTGGACGTTCGTGTCAAATGGGGTGCTGAACTGTTGACAATTCACCACCTGGTGGTCTACAACTTTCATCTGGAAAAACCGCCAGGGTCTACACAAATGTGCAGGATCAGAAGATCCTACCGAATCAAGTGGGGGTGTCCTGGTGGACAAAGATATAAGAAAGACCTTTACAAATAGTGTATCGTCCTAGTTTCAAGAACTCCCGGTATGCACAGCGGCGGCTGAGTGGCAGCTGTTCAAATCAGCTGTAGCTTCATCTGCTACTCGGCTGTGCGGACAGAAATGACTCGATGTAACGAATAATGACAAAAAAGTAACCCTTTGATTGAACCATGGGGTGAAAGATGCTGTTCGAGTAAATAAAGTAGCCTACGAGGCCTGGCTTGAGAACAAAGCTAAATCTTTGCATTCGCTGTGCGCTGGGACGCGAAAATCCGCAGCCCTCGCGGTGAAAAAATCCAAAATGCAATCCTGGAAGAATTTCATACAACTGGATTCCGAGGCCAACAAAGTGGCAGGCCAACAAAGTGCTCTAGCAAACCATCCGGTGTCTTCGCAAATGAAGACCTCATACTGCTAGATCCATCAAACACTAACCGGTGTCTTACTCAGTGAGGAGAACAACATCCGTGGCAGATCGAGGGAGTATTTCCAAGATACCAAGTCACTATCAAACCAGCGGACGCACACGAGGTATATTTTGGGGAGGAAAATACCTGAAGTGCTCCTAGCCGCCAAAACAGTGAAGACAGATGAAATCTGACCTGAAATGCTCAAAGCCTTGAATCGAAGAGTTCTTTGGGCTGCCTCGGGTGTGTCAAATCGCCTGGTGTTCTGGCAGGCACTGAAACATTGGGAAACTGGGGTGATTATCCCCATACACAAGAAGAGAGGCAGGAGTGAATGCTTTAACTACTTGGGCATCTCTCAAACCTCTCTGAAAAAGTGTATGCCAAGTTCTTTGTAAAAAGATATCGCGAAATAATTGAACCAAAGCTGGAGGATACCCGGTGCGGTTTTCTTCCCAGCCGTAGTACTACAGACCAAATTTTCACTTCCCAGCAAATGATAGAGAAATCTTGGAAGTATGGCAAAGACTTCTACACATGTTTTGTCGACCATGAGAAAGCACAAGACTGGGTTCCTCGTGAACAGCCTTGGGAGACGTTTCGGGAGTACGGTGTTGACTTCGGCCTGTTACTGACCGTCAAGTCGCTGCATTCCTGCTCAGAAGCTTGCGTCCGTTTCAGTGGAGTTAGATCACAAGCACTCACTCTTGGTGTTGGACTCCCACAAGGGTGTGTGCTGTCGCCACTCTTCTTCAGTCTCCATTTAATTGGATAGATAATAACAGCCAAATCGACGAGGGTGTCACTGCTGGGAGTTGCAGGATCAACCGTTAGCTTTTCACAGGCAATTCGGTATATCTTCTCAACAGGGCCTCCAACATGCACTTGATCGGTTTTCATTTTCAGCTGCGTGCGTTCAAGCGGGGATGAAAATTAGCACGAAAAAGACCGAGGTATTATGTCTCTCTAGTAACCCAAAGAGGCAGTGTACGTTGCAAGTAAGCGGCAAAACCCTGCAACAAATGGAGTGCCTTCAAGTGCCTCGGGGTGGTACTCACGAGTGGTGGAAGGCGGAACAAGGTGATTGATACATGGATGAAGCAAACCCAGTTCTGCGTTAGCTTTATCGCACCGTGCTGACAACGGGAGCTTTCAAAAAGCGCAAAGGTATCTGTTTTTAAATCGGTCTTTGTTTCGATCCTCACCAGTAGTTATGTGTCTTGGGCAATCACTGACAGAGTATTCTAAATGGAGGCGACAGTGACGGCATTTTTGCGAAGAGTTCATGGTGCAAACATTTCGCGACAATGTCCGCAGCTGAAATTCATAAAGCCCTGGATGTGGAGCCAGTAATCTGAATCGAGAGATCGCAGCTACGTTGGTTCCACCATGTGTTCAGAATATCCCTGGAAACTTTGGCGAGGGAAGTCCCGCTGGCTACACCCACGAGAAAGCGGCCCAGAGGTCGTCCAAGGACCGGGTAGAGTGACTGCATCTCCGACCTTACTTGCTTCCGTGTGAGTGTGGAGCCAGTGGAAGTATCTAAGATTGCTGTATTTCGAGTACACCTAGGGCTGCTGCCTGGCGACCCTCCCCATAGGAAGGAATGAAATAATCGATTGCTCTGTTCAAATTAGAGTCGTGGTGGAAAGCATCCTGGGTAATAGGGAGGTTACCTGCCTGGGTTGAGTTTTTACTTTCGAGAACTGCCTTTTGAATGGCACGAACGAATATAATAAAAAAATTGCGGTATTAATAAACATATGTTTCTAAGTTTTGGAAGTGTTTTTCTTATTAGTTCAATATTCCGTATCCACGTTTTCACTTAATGCTGTTAATCATAGTAAGTCGATTTCGCTATGATAGACTTGCCGAAATCGTTCAATATGTGATTACAGAACAATGGTGAGGCCCAAGTTATTTCTCTTGGACGTATCTCGTGTGATTGTTATCTGTGACATACTCGTATGCGTATTGCACATGCCAATCTTGCAATACATCTTAACAGTGATTAACAGTAGAAACAGACGACTTGGACCTCATTTATCTAAAAAAACAATTGAATGTCCATAGAAGTAAGTCGCTACATATTTGTAACTAAGGGATTTGTGTTAACGCAGTGATCAAGTCCGGTCGTCTTGGCTTGCCTTGCCACCGAAACACCTTCATGCGTTAACACAAATACCTTAGTTTGTTACTAAGGGATTTGTATTAACGCAGTCATCAATGTTTGTACAACAAACATCAAAAATAAACAAAAAAGCAGCTTGAGCATCATGCCGCAGGCCCCATGAAGGTGTTTCGGTGGCAAGGCAAGCCAAGACGACCGGGCTTCACGGAATCAAAACCTTTCATTCTGGAGCATTTACATCTCATATATACAAGCTTACACAAACTATCCGACCCGCAGTCAAGTTTTAGAAGCCAGTGAGCCCCGCTAGTCAAAAGTCACCCCTGTTTCAAAGGGAATGGTGAAACCTCATAATAGAAAAGTCTTACAGAAATAAAAATATTTCCTACATAATGTTTTGCCTTTCAAATCACACACCTGAGTTCCAAGTTTTTACAGGGTACATCTATCACTGCGCATTTTGAACAAAATCAATACTGCAAAGCCAATTATGAAATTTAATCTTGAAATATGAGATTTAACTCCGATTTCGGACGGATTTTTTTCATTTCCAGCCAATTTCGGTTCCAGCCAAAAACGAAAATCTTCCGGTACATACCTTGTTCTAATAACTGTATGTCCAGAAATTTTTATCAAAGAAATGTTATTTTGTTTAATGTGACCATGCAATGCTTTCGTTTCGATCTCATGAAACAAAGCAATCGCAGCAACATAAAAAAATGACTAACTGCTGGTTTAAGGCTAAATCATGAATAAACATATCCTGAAATTATCGTCACTTTTGATTTAGTCCTAGCAGAATTTTATGATTTTGACAATGTTGATTGGTAAGACTTTATACCGTGGTGTTTATCTGATCTTCTTTGAGAAAAAGTCACGTTATTTTAAAAAAAACTGCTCTCCTTTGAAGCTAAGTCTGTGTTTGTATCCTTATTATCGGCTAATATTAAGCCCACTTAATGCATCCTTTTATTGCTGTCAGTTTCGATCGTAAAAATCTGTGTCTTGTGTTGGGTGCCATGCTATTTCACACATTTCCAGTCGGTAATTGAGATAAAAGCCAATACCGACATTCCTCAGTGAAAACAGCTTGTTATCTCAGCTAGACTTTGGTGTGCAGATATATTTCTGCTGATTAAACTTTATCGACGAACGATTAGAGTACAGTAATAACGCACAGTTTTGACAAAATGAAGGGTGCTTTCGCCAACACTATGCTCAATGCCCCGTTCGTTTCGCAAAGCTCTGGATAATCACATTCGCGACATATCATTCACAAGCAGACATTGTGTTACTCAACATTCAGCGCATGCGACATGAAACCGCGGGTTCGATTCGTCTACTTATTCACCGATCTCAGGCCGGCACCATCATCGGCTTGAAAGGCAGCAGGATCAAGGAACTGAGAGAGGTACAATTTCGAAATCTTTCGAGTCTGACTTCGCTTGAGATGATAAAGGGACGGTGTGTTTTGGAATGCTTGTGGCCAGGCTTTTTTAAGCTTTGACCTTGCTGACCTCTAAGACATGTTGAGAGACTGCAACTGTTTCATCTAAATACCAACACCTTAGTAAAGTGAGGTTCTGTATTTTGAGTGACCCAAACGGCACCTCAAAACACTTTGAAAACACTATTTGTGACTGTGCCTGGGAAAAATTAACGTGGAACGTTAGTGTTCTATTGAGCTGGTAAGTGGTAAAATAATTTTGGGTGAAACAGCTGAAAGCTTAGTTTTAACCGCATGTCATATTCTGTTATCAAACTCGGGTTGGAGTCGTGCGGGTCGCCCTGCTGCGCAGGCACGATCGATTTTTCCATTGCTCGCCAAGCATGCTCCAGCACTGACCTGCCATGTTGCTTCCATGCTTATAGAATCCTGGGAAACCGCAGTTATTGGCCATACTCGACTCGTTGAAGCCAATGTGTAGCTATGCTTGCGTGAGCATCCCCATTCAGTTAACACTAGCCGTCCGCTAATACATAATATGTCAGGTAACGTGATTATTTCAAGTTTTGCGCGTAATACGCCCCACTGTGTTTGCCTGACCACACCGCTTATCGATTCCCAGACACATGTTTGCATAAAGTGGTGTGCAGAGTTTAGCGTCTCGTGCCTTTCTGTTGTGTAAAGGCGTCGCTTACTTTGTTTAATCAATTTGCGGCTCCTCGCTTATTAGTTGCTTTCCAGTGAAAAAAGCGCAAAAGATTTCCTACCGTCCCTCCTGATTTTTTCACAAATTTGAAAAGATCAGTGTTTCTTATTTTAATTCTTGAGTGTGACGTCGAGTGTTGATGAGAGCACTTTGGTTTTCCTTACAAACGCATTCATTTAACGTTTGTGAAATTGATCGCTCGATGCTCTCATTCGCTTTGCCTGAGAATACGAACTGCCCAGCGATGTTTGCACTCGCGTTCACCTTACTCGGAAATCGATCTCGTGCGTGAACCCAGCGTGCAGATGCTGTCCATCGACTGCCCTCGCACAAGTTTGTGTTGTACCGTGTTTAGATTTCGGATGCGGATTTTACAATGATGTAAGCTTTGCTGTGTTAGTCGCAGTTAGAAATCTGCTCTACGATCTTACAAGAGTTACTTGCTGCGGCAAGTTCACTTCACGCGCGTCACAAGCCTACTCATGCGTCACAAGCCTACTCTATCCTAGCGCTTTCACTATGATGCCGCAGTGAAGCTTCATTATGATGCCGCAGTGAAGCTTCATTATGATGCCGCAGTGAAGCTTCATTATGA
>JGI24159J19872_10005425_pt1 | contig 16500 bp, 13 predicted proteins | sample Ectturendosymbi4_FD_19872 | JGI IMG/M metagenome (IMG submission 19872) | reverse complement strand
TATTTCCATGTGATTCTGCATAAGCCTGACACACAGATAAAAGTTCTCTTCGCAACATTTCTGAAAATGAGAACTTTTCAGTTTTAATCAAGATGCAGACCGAACGATCAGGACAGAGTAAAAATTAGTATCCTCATACAAACACCTAGTTCCGTACTCAACTAGTGTAGTCATGGCTTTAGTGTGACACATGTATAGGCTACTACAGTAGTAAACCTGCCTAATTTTAGTCTTGTTTTAGCAAATCGTTCCAGCCTTATTCTTCTAACATGTGCTTGACTTTCTATCAGAAATGAAGATCTCAAACTTGAAAGATAGCCTATGTCAAGGGTGAGGGGATCTTTGAATGCTGCCATTTCGGGAAAAACAGATCAGGTGTCTTATGCCTTTGGCACATAATGGATCAGGTGTGTTTGGGGCAAAACGGCTTTTTCTGACATCCATGAGTTGTGCAAAAGTTTTTAGAAGGACGTTTAAGGCTATGAGCTTTCAGGACTTGCACTGGTTGCAAACGATAAGGTCTTGTAAAGTGTCATTTGGAGCCAAAGTGGTCTGGTAGGTAAGTGCGTTCAACACTTGACTAGCACTCATACGACACTTCACTAAACGTTTTTCCCAAGTCATGGTACTGGGATCAACCCAGAAAGACTAAAACGTGAATCAATCCTCAATCTACATTTAGTTAAAAACTATCAGGTTTCGAAGCAAAAATGCAGCAAAACAGCACTTTTTTAAGAAATGTGCTACTTTAATAATTTGGTGATCCTCTTTGCCCCCTAATAAAAATAATCAAAAGGTCGTAGAAGAACAAGCGGTCAAGATTTCTCTTAGCAATTTGAAAGTTGCAGTAATTTGCACGGTTCAACAGTACCCTAACGTTGCAATGTTTCAAATTGAGACAAAATTTTGTCTGTCTAAAACAAACTAGTACATGAACAAACAGATAAAAAATGCCTGTGAACGAACATTTTAAACTACAGTATCTCTCAAGTTCTGACAATTATTAAATACCAATCATTTACGACATTTTCGATCAGATGACCTGTCTCAAGATAAATCTTGCAAGGAGATAATTTACCAATAGGGCAAAAAAAAATTCCAATAAGATTTCTTAAAAATTATTAGAATACAAAATTTATCTTTATTCTTTGAAATTTTTTACAAATGTCAAAGTTGCTATGCAATTGTTTGAAAATTTTAGGGAGGACAAATGCCACCCTCCCTGGTTGCGCACCTGAATCTCATGGGTTATCAAGATCGAGTTGAAGCAAAGTCATTGTAGCTATTCGTGTACCCAGAACATTCAGAATAGTTTTGCATTATTGTTTGAGGTGAACATTGTTGATGAATAGAAACAAGCTTATTTATAACGATTTCTTATCATTTCTGTTGCCCCCAACTCTTTTGACCCCCTGCCCTACCGCTGTTCCGATGTCCCTGATCATGAGTACTTAAAAAACAAACACAAATAACGCTACGGCGTGATAGCAATTAGCAGCAACCGAACCAGCAATTGCCAGCAACCAAACCGAAACCATTTCTGCTACATAGTACGCGCAGAGATAGCTAAATGCGCGCAGAAATAGCTATCTCTGTGCAGAGATAGCTATCTCTGCACAGAGATAGCTAAATGCGTGCAGAGATAGCTATCTCTGCACAGAGATAGCTAAATGCGTGCAGAGATTGCTATCTCTGCGCAGAGATAGCTAAATGCGTGCAGAGATAGTTAAAAGTATTTTTTTCAGGAATGCAACACAGGTGAAATTTCATTTTAAAAACCTTGGAAGTAAGAGAAATAAATTTTTGTAATAAAAAAAGGTTAATCGAAAATTTTAAAATTTTAACATCCAGGTGGTGGCAAGGCTTCTCTCTGTTCCCCTACGGATGACTACATCCACACTGAAACCTCATTGAATTATGTAGCTTAGAAAAACGAAAAACAATAATTCAATAATATGTCCTCACCTCGCCCAATCAAAATACCTGCAATAACATCGCTAACTAATCACAGTGTCATGCATATGTGTAGCTAGAAGGTCATACCCCCCAAATTTTTAGCATATCTAGTCATTTTCTGCTTTGAGAAACGACGCCCCAAACAGAAATAGCCTACTGTTGCTTGCCTAAAGTCAAAGATTTCGCTCCCCAAAAAAATGTTTAGCTGGCAACGCCACTGGTGCCATGTCCATAAAACTCGTCATGTAGCAGCCAATACTGCAAAAAATGGCCCTAGATTTGTGTCCACAACTACAGCACGGCCTGATCAATCGCCTAGTTTTTAACAGGTAGTCGATTTTACATCAGTGCACGCATCCTCTTGTCTCGAAATATCGTTCACACTAGTACAACAGTAGGCTACTGGTGCCATTTGACAAACTGGCACTGGTGCCATGTAGAAAATTGGCACCAAGCTCCGCTATTTACAGAGCTCCACCTTTTACAGGCAACTGTAGTAGGGCTAGGCTTAACCAAATTGTTTGAAATATAATGGTTTATAGATTAAGCACTAACTAGGCATAAGTCAGCACTCTGATCTGTCGCTGATGTGTCAAGGGCTGCTTGTGCATGAATCTATAATGCTTTTTTTGGTTTTGAAGATGCTGTGGTTGAGAATCTCTTCATTGTTTTAAGTACATTAGGACACCGTGTGATGTTTGCCGGAATGCAATCTAATTGTGTTTCAAAACTTGCAACTGCAGAAAATTGGATGTTAACTTGTCGTTAAGTATCCGCAGTATGTGATAATTCCTTTGTTTTGTCTGACGCATGCTGAAACATTGCAGTAGTCCGTGCAAAGAAATGGTTTGTAATCCTGGCCTAATCTGCTTCTGCTTTTGATCATCTTTCAGGAAGCTGTTTTTTGTGATGCCTCACAAGTGCTGTCTCAGAAAACTGTTCTTTGTTGGTTATTTGTAAATAAACTGGAAAACCTAAAGCTTTGCAACGATCAAACTAATTAGTTCACTCGTGCAGCTGGTACCGCTAGCCTAAGGACCACGCAGAACACGCAACCCAGTCATTCTGAAGTGCTGTGTAAACACGCAGCTCCTACGTTCTCGTTTTGGTTCAATTGCACTGAGCTCTCTTGACGTCAAAACTCCCTTCAACTGCACTTGCTAGCACGACCATGTAAATAAAATAGGCCTACTGGTGTGATAACTGGTTTTTAGTTCGGAATTCTATTGTGCTTTGTGATTTGAAATGAAATTCAATGTTTTTGTAAAATTGTAGTGTTACTTGTTTAATGTTGAGGTTTGATATTGAAATGATTTTGTTCAGTTTGATGATTATATATAAGGCAGTGGCTAGGCTACAGGTATGCTTGTGTGTCTTGATATTTGAAACCTTATTAATACACACCGACCTGTAAGTAATGTGATGGTAATGCACGAGTAGAGTGCAGTTAGGCTTGATAGAAACATAGTACATGCAAAAAAGTAAACCTAATCTTAACTGTACCCCTAACCCTAATGCTAACTTGACGCCAACCCTAATGCTAACACTTACCCTAATCAATGCTTTCGCTAATATGCTAACCATCACCTTTAAACCTAACCCCTAAAACTTAAAGTTTGGAAAGTTTTGATAAAGTTAAATAAAAGGTGGTCCTACAAATTGAAACATGCAATCACTACTGCCAAAACAAAAGTCGGCAAGGTGAGAGTCAAACTGCAAACCTTTGGCACAGCAGACCTTACTTAAACTTATCTGGTATGCTATGACGTCGATGCCAATTGAATGACAAATTCAGCATTTTATTCGAACCACATCAAGCGAGGCATATCCATATTGACTACCTTTATTTAAGGTGGAGTTCTTTGGAAAAGGTATTTGTTTAAAATAGAACTGTGTTAATTACTTCTACTGTACTATGCATATGCCTAAGCCTACTGCAGAAAATTCTAAAAACCACTACAGTTGCTAATTTCTTCATGCCCTGTTTTTCTTGTAGCACAAGATGGGGAATTCTATCAAAACAGTGGTAAATTTAACAGTTGCAGTACTAGAGACCAAGATGCCAAGGAATATATAGTTTTGGTTGAGGTAGAAATTAAGTTGGGTTAGGATTTCAGTCAGCCATGTCCAACCAAAATTGTTTACTGAGCCAAAAATTATGTCACTATGGCTATCTTAACCATGATGGCCACTGGCTCTGATCTTAATGAACTAAATTTTTTTAAAGATAAAATGTACTGAACGCTTTCAAATTCTAACTGCAATCTTAATGACTGTTTGGCATCTTGGTTCAGTAGACCTTCTAGTTTGTACAGCATTTGGCATACCCTTCATTTCCTTATTCAGTCTAATGTGCAAGTGTGTTTTTCACTAGAAAGTACATTTGCAGGTGGATTTTTCAGTTTCTCATAGCTACTATGACTCAGGACCCCCAAGTATTTTGTCCTTTGCTTGTTTGGATGAATGTTAATCACTACCATTTCTTTGTTGCAACGAAATAAAAATCTTGACAATTTGCTGCATATGGTGAACGTGGAACTAATTAAAGTAGACAACTGGTTGCACTCAAATTAATTCTTCTTAAATTATTCCAAATCTACATTTATGCTTACAAAATCTTCGAAAAATAATAGCAATCTATCGGAAACTTCTTGTTCCAAATAAAAATTAACGACAGCTGCTTTCAATGAACAACATGTGCAAAATACTTGGTGGTTTTGATAGACAGCTCGTTAGATTGGTCATCTCACGTGCAATACATAAAATCAAAACTAGTTATGGCATCTTATCTATTCTGTAAAATTGGAATTGTGTTATCAGTTGATGTTTTAATAATGTTATTGTTTGATCTTGTACATTGTCATCTACAATACTGCATTGTTTCATTGGGCACAGCTACTAATTCTGTTTTGCCACCACTCGAAGTAGTGCACAATAATATACTACGAACTATCACACATAACAACTTCAGATGTCATATTACACCTCTGTATAAATCTCTCAATATTCTGCAACTTCATGATATTTATAAATTAGATATCAATTAATATATATTTTTGAAGGAAAAAATCAATCATGCAATGGTTATAGAGAAAAGACGCTTCAGTTAGTATTGAAATGTATGTTTGGTTGTTAACAGCTTGTCAAACGTGCTTATTCACTGTTTTCAGGTAGTTAAGTTTTGTATGGAAGTGAAAGCAGATCACTAATAATGTCACTGTCTGTGTTTAATCACCACATATTCAAATGAGATATGATATCAACTGGTGCAATTCGGCACACTTCAATTTTCATGGATTAACTGGCACAGAAATTAGGCTACTGCTGTCAAAGTTGATTTATGTAATGATAATCCCTATTCTGGTTTCGTTTAAAATTGTATGATAATATTTCATAAAAACCTTCTTGGATATATTTGACAAAAACCATTCTTAAGTGTTCTAAAATTAGTAGTGCATTAGCTGAAGACATGTTTTCATTATGTAATTTTGCTGTGTTTTTCAAGGTCACTTTGTGTATGGTTACTGTTAATGAAAAAGCAAATGTTTCGTGTGTGTTTGTCTCAGTCATACATTGGTAAACTCATGTCATTTTATAGTTTAATTGATTTCAAATTTTATATTGGACAAGTTTAGCTTTAATTTTGTGGCTGCCAAAATTTTTTGTGCTATAGCTATAGCCTAAATATGTTTTAAAGTAATTTGATGTGCATTTTGATATTCAGTAACAATAAAATCTTCATTTGCTGATTTTTTTAACACCTTTGGCTCCAGACTAGTTTTGCTTGACCCGCTTGAGCCACTAAAAAGGCTGTCACTTTGCAACTCTGTAGCTCCTCTGCCGATTATACTAGAGAGCTGTTTAAACCCTTAAAAGATGTAACAAGTATTCGAGTCTGCAACGAAAAAAACTTTTTTGTGAGTGACTTCATAAGTGGGGTCGGTTGTTGGCTATTTTGGCTAACCGTACGTAGACATAGGCCCAACCACTAGATGAAAGTCTTTTGCTCAAGCTTTTATTGGAAACTAGGCTAAAATGTGGGTATTTCGAACCTTTGATTGGCTTTCTGTTGTTTCTGGTTCAAAAGAAATAGCCAAAAAACATAAAAATTAGTAATTTTACCAAAAATTAGCAATTTTACCCTAGCTCTTGAACCAGAAATGTTCAAAGCTCAAAAAAGGGGCAGTGGACTTGCCATACAAACCGTTTTGATTGCAACTGGTTGCAAGCAATGATTGTCAAGGAGGTCAGCGTATTTTCAGCATTTGACGATCTCAGCATCAGTTGCTACATTGCCTGGTTTAGTGGTGCTGACTACACAGCAGCTTGGAGCAAAGGTGTCCACAACTATTGTATCAGAGGCTCCTGCCCTTGTACCAAGGGTTCAGAGTCACACCATCAGACCTCCTATCCCCTGTCAAGCCAATGTGCTCCAAGACAGAGGGGAGACCAATGCGGGTCAATGACCCTTTGAGAATGAAGTTGATGCATGAATATCTGGGGAAGCAGCTCAAATTCTTAGCACAGGAGAGGCCATGGAGCCCAGTGTATATATCAGCAAACTTACCACAGTGGCATTCCATGCTTTCAGAAATTTTGGCACCAGTTCAGAGGGTGATTGCAATTCGGTGCTCATCAAAGCTCAGCAGGTTTCCCACGCTAGGCTTCTGACCAGGCAGCAGTGTGGCTTTTCTATGCAGTGAGGCTTCTGTTCCAAGGACTGGGGGTGCCGAGCAGGGCACTGAGTGAATCTCCACAGGCAAGGTAGTCCCAGGCTGATAGTGTTTCCTTTCATAGTGGTGATGAATCATGAAGTACGGACCAGGCGTCATTTGAAAAGACGATGATAGGAAACATGGCAGAGATAGGTCTGCAGTGGAATGGAGGCCAAGGCCTCCAAGTCGGATTGGTAGGGATGCTTGTGACCAAGTTTATTTTCCAAAAGTCACATGACATTGCATATTTTTTCCGTGTTGATTTTTATTGCAGTGTCGAATGCCTCAAGTTCCTCGTTGCACTTGAAGCATGGGGCACTATGTAGCAAATATGCAAGTTTAGGGATTGAGAGGCAGTTTTGCAAAATGAAAAATGCTTGATGCAGTTCAATTAACGTTTTCAATGTTGCTGTCTAGCACTTTGGTTTTTGCCTTTAAGTGTAGTGGGGCAGATTCCTAATGCAGAGGGTTCCTAGTAACTGCCAGTGAATGGGTTCAGGTATAGAGAGGGATGGGAATTGGTCTTGAAAGAGCTTGGCTGTTTGGGGTTTGTTGGTATTTGTGTGGTTGATAGGGAGTACTTCACATTTAGAATAATTAGTCTCCAGGCCAATCGAAGATAGACCATTTCTGATCATGGTATTGTTGCTCAGTAACTCTACCAAATTTGCTGATTTGTCTTCAGTTACAGATATATTTTATCAATGCTTATTCTCCTCACATCCACTGTGGAGTTGTTTTAATTGTGGTGATCAGTCTGCGGATGTGGCTGTGATAATGGCAAAAAAGGCTGTGTCAAATCAGATTGATTTAACAATTGCTGGTGGACTTGCTCTGAATTTGTGCTGTTCAATAAGCATTGTCTTCCTTAACAAATGGCTGTATTCAAAGATGAGTTTTCCAAATATGACATTGACTTGCATACATTTCTTTGCTACTTCATTTGGGCTTTATCTATGCCAGTTGTGCAATGTGTTTTCACCGAAAAAGTTGCCCTACCTTCAGATATTTCCTTTGTCTGTTACATTTTGTGGATTTGTGGTTTTCACTAACTTGTCTTTACAACACAATACGGTTGGAACATACCAGCTTGCAAAAGTATTAACAACACCTGTTATCATCATCATACAAACTTATTTCTTTGATACTACATTTAGTAAAAGCATCAAAGGAACTTTGGTAAGGAGTTTGTGGAATGTAGTAAATCTAAGCATACTCATTGCATAACTTTTGTCTACTGATTTTAAGCAACAATAAGTTGTTTTTTTACTTAATTATTCTTGAGACCTAGTTATGCTAGATTAGAATGTGTTGAAAGTTATATATGTATATATATATAATACTGCTGTAGTTGTTCCAAGGCTGTAAGTCACTGAAATGTTGCAGTCACAACGAAGAGCACCAATGTACTCAGAACAGTTTCAGCAACAAATATCTGCTGGTGTAGCACTAGATCAAGATTGGTGTTGATCATTTCCCTAAGAACTGCTTTTCAGCTGTACTTCGGGCAACTATAAAGTGACCAGACTGATAGCACAAACTAGTTCAGAGTTTAGAAATAAATTATTTATTAAAATTTTAGTGATTTATTTGTTTCAGACACACGGTCCATATCACAAAGGAAATTGAATAACACGTGAGCACAAAATTGGTTAGTCATAGCACATTACAGAATGGGTTTTAGTGGATAAACGCAGTCAATACTGAAAAAGAAGAAAAACGTTGAAACAGTGTCCCATCTATAAATGCATTCACTCATCATCGTACAGGAATCTGCAGTGTGAGAGAAATGAAAACATTTTAACATTTGGTTTTAAAGTACAGGGTGACACAAAAAAACAGTCATCAGCAAAAATTGAATAACTTCCAAAATTTTATTTAGATTGACACCAAACTTCAGCTACATTAGGTCAAGCCTGTATAGCAGACATCTCCAAAGATTCAAGTCTGTACTACAAAAACTCTTTGTTGCACTGGCATTCAAAAAATGTGCTCCAAATGAGCTCCCTGGCGTTGCAGGTACATTTGGATCTGGCGGGCAAATTTCTCGATGACCCTCCCTTGGGATTGCTCTTATTGCTGCCTTCAGGTCAGGGATAGTCTGGGGTTGTTGCCATACACTTAAGGTATCCCCACAGATAAAAATCTGGGGGGTTCAAGTCCGGTGAATGCAGCGACCACTGCAGGTCACACCTGCGGCTGATCAGTCGGTCAGGGAAACGCTGCTGTAGCCATGCCAATGATTCGTTTAAGGTGTGGGCGGTGGCACCATCCTGCTGGAACCACTGAAGGACCCTGACGACTCCTCTCCGTCGACCAAGTGCTGTCCAGAACTTGCCAAGCACCTGGACATATCGTTCGGTGTTGATTGTCACAGACCACTCATTGTCGTCCTCAAACCAGAATGGTCCAATTATGCCATGTTTGGAGATGGCAACCCAGGCAGTGCACTTCACAGAGTGTAATGGCCTTTGCAGACAGTGCTCAGGGGGGTGTGCTACCACAGAAGATGTTGTTCTTAGAGTTCATGTGACCTGACAACAGAAAATGTGCCTTGTCTGAAAACCAGACATTGTCAGTGGATAGACTTCTGCCAAAAATATGCCTCAACTACAAATATCTTTCACTCAGTAGTCCATGGCATCTTGAAGGTCAAATTTGGTAGACTCTTAGAACATTAATTCTACTTGGTAAATCTGAAAAATAAAAAGAATTGATTGACTATTTCAAGAGTTATTCAGGTTTAGGTGATGACCGTTTTTTTTGTGTCGCCCTGTAAACAGCTAACCACAAAAGGTTGAATGGGCGGGCTCAGCAGTGCACAAAAACATGTAATTTGTTTGGATCAAGGTTCAAATGTTCTTGATAACCATTTGTTCTCACTAACTAGTATGATTAATCTAATCATGGTTTCTTTTAACATTTTTAACTATACAAAATATATTGCATACAGTAAATTCATATGTCTGGACATTGCTCAAGGTCAAGTAATTCATGTATTCTTGGTAGCTAAGATACTGGTGTGTGATTAGAAAAATTTTCATGCCATCTACATGGTACGATGTTAGCAGTAAGAATACATGCTCACTTGCAGGTCTTGCAAAGTTAGTGCATTATGTGTATTTTTGCCAATCTACAAACTTGATTAAAATGTTTTTTTTGTCAGATTCCAATCACTCTTGGGGTATTCATCAACTCATATTATGACATTAAGTTTACTGTCCTTGGTACAGTATATGCACTTGTTGGAGTTATGGTGACATCATGGTATCAAGTTGTAAGTGTGTTATGTTTGAATTGGCAATGTGTTATTTGCAATTTTGCTTGCATAGTAACCTTTTTCTTTCTGTTGCAGCTGGTTGGTAGTAAGCAAAAAGATCTTCAGGCAAACTCAATGCAGCTTTTATATTATCAAGCTCCAATGTCTTCTCTAATGCTTTTGGTGATCATTCCTTTTTTTGAACCTGTTTTCTCAGATGGTGGTATCTTCAGTGGTTTATGGACAAATGGTGGGTGATGAACAAGGTCATATGCTTCTCAAGAAAACAGTGTTTCATTTTTTTTTAATAATTTCAGATGCATTGGTGCTTGTCATGACATCAGCATTCGTGGCATTTTTGATAAATTTGACCATATTTTGGATTATTGGCAATACTTCACCGGTGACATATAATATGTTTGGTCATTTCAAGTTCTGCCTTACCTTGCTTGGAGGCTACTTGATCTTCAAAGATCCAATTCAATTTAATCAGCTGATTGGAATATTAATAACACTGTGTGGTATGAATTTTTTTCATTCTTCAGATTGCTCTGAACTGTGCTGAAGAGATTGTTTTTTTACCATACTGGCACTTCAACTAGGTGAGGTGAACCTCACAGTAAAAAATGACTTTTGTTCAAAAGTTTTATAGCCATGCTTAGTCACCCTGAAGGTTAAGGCCCCATGCAGGTGAAAATCTACCTATGTTTTCCCATGCAAACCAGAGATCTTCTGATACAGCAACAATTCCAGCTAAAGTGAACATGCTTTCTGCATTGTACTACAAAAATCTTGTTTGTAACTTTTCAGAACGTTTTCAGTGAAAATAAATTAATGTGCCCCAAATTCAATTTCTCAAAACATGACCTAAAATGGGAGGAGGCTGTCAACTCCATCAACTTTTCGCACTCTAGCCAGAAGGTGTGGAGCACCATCAATACACTTACTGGCAGGTCCGGATGTTCCTTTTGTCTGTGCCCTGTGTTAGCAAACTCCATTGCCTCACAACTTGTGAAGAACGGGGCACGCAAGACTGAGAGCCGCGAATCTACCAGGCTTGTCAACAAAGAGCTGTCCAACCTGTGGAAGGTTCCAACACCTGAGGGAAAAGTATCTCTGGCCCTTTCAGGTCAGAGGAACTACAGTAGCTGCTGCCCTCAGTTACCTGAAACCAAGAAAGTCTGTGGGTCTGGATTCTATCTTCCAGGAGTTTATACTCAATGCCAGGTCGGCTCTCAAATCTTGATTTTGAGATTTTCCTCACTTCTGCATGTGCCAACTCAAAATTCCAAAGATCTGGAGAAGAGCACTAATAGTTGCGATCCCAAAGCCGGAAAAGCCAATGGAGGACCCAAAGGTCTACTGCCCTATATCTCTGCTGTGTGTCCCCTTCAAAATCCTCGAGAGACTCATCTGTGCTAATGTCGAACCAACCATCGACCCATTGCTCCAACAGGAGCAGGCGGGCTTTCAACACAGGAGGTCGACTGTAGACCAGGTCACCTTGCTGACACAGGGCATTGAGAAAAGCTTTTTGGCTACGAAGGCCAGAGCTGTGTTTGGCGATCTCACAGCAGCCTACAACACTGTTTGCCTCTCCTGCAAGCTGCTGCGATTGCTATCTGATAGACACACGATCTCAATGATCATGGAGATTTTTGGCAATTGCAGCTTCACCAATACCACTGGAAATGGCAAAAAGCAGGTTACGACGCCTTAAGAACGGCGTCCCACAGGGATCTGTCCTGGCACCCCTTCTCTTCAACAAATACATCTCTGACCTGCCAACCACCGTCTCCAGAAAGTATGCATATGCTGACGATCTAGTAATCATACATGTGGATGGAGATTCAAACCCAGAGTACTGTGCTCCTGTCTGGTGCCGCAGTGCTGATAACCGCCTTATAGATCCTGCCATCAACAACGCCTTGCGAATTGTGACTGGATGCCTCCGTCCAACACCACCAGACAATCTTTCCATTCTCGCAGGCATCCAACCTGCTGAGCTTCTTTGCAATGGAGCCACACTGTCTCTAGCACGCCGTTCTATGGAGCCTAGACATCTGCTCCACGCAGCGCTCACCTGCCCACCAAGTGCAAATGCACGGTGCCTCAAATCGAGACACCAATTTGTACGTGCGGCGCAGTGAGCGGATCACCAGCAGAATGCGGAGTGGGCGAACAACCCTACAAGACTCCGCACTTTCATCCCCAACACTGGCACCCACCCTCTCGGAGTGACCCTCCCAAGAAGAGCATGGGTCTGGCTTAATCACCTTCGCACCGGTGTCGGACATTTCGGCTTCTGCTTGCACAAATAGGGTATGGCCTCTGCGGCCTGTGAGTGTGACGTAGAAGAACAAACTGTCGTCCTCGAATGTCCAATCCATCGACCTCCCCATGGACTGCACGGCCTGACGGTTTTGGACGATGAGACAATCGAATGGCTGTTGGACACTTGCCCCAAGATTTAATGCGGCCTAGCAGTGGTTTGAAGAACTGGCTCAAAAGAAGAAGCTTTACAGGGCACATGTTAGGTGCTAGAAACTAAAGATAGCAAACCCCAGTGACAGTCTCAAGGAGTTTGAGCAAAGCATCAACATTCTTTATTGCAATGATCTCAACACGTGATGCTTTCTGGGAATTTTCAAATAATTAATGTTGAAGTTATTTACTGTAGTTTATTCACTGATGTTTAAAAGTTCGCAACCAGCGAGTGAACAAGTTCCTTTTAAACGAACATAGAGTCGCATAGAAATGATACGCCCGTAAAAAGCTGTTTCTAGTAAGTTTCAGGAACCGCCATTGTTGTGTGAGTGTCATGTGGCCCTCGGTTACTTAAGTCCTCATTTGGTCTTCAGCAATTTGAGTTTTACACCTTGCTTTATAGTGATCAACTCCTGAAGGAGTGACGCCACAGTGTGCAGATTTGGCAGGTCATACAATTACTCAAATAGGTCCTGTATGAGCACCTACGTAGTTTACAGATGGTTGGCTGTTTCCAAAGGTGCTTTATCTCAAATCATTCTTGAAATAAAGATTTTGTAGTTTCAGAATCAATACTTACTACGAGTGAATGATCTTTGATATCAGTTCATAAACTTTAGTTAAACACTAAAACGTTTTCATTTTTTCCTCTGTTTTTATTCGGTAGTGTTCATATGAATAGTAAGCGCATGGCAATCGGACCGACTGCCTTGCAGTCGCACATTCAACCGGCGATATTCGCTGCTGAATACCGAATACAAATTTTCTATTTCAAAAACGGTTTACATGTTGTTCACGATTCCAAACCACCCAGAAGCTGCTGCAGACACCCCAAAATGGCATCATTACCTTAATTCTTCGGCGAAAAGGTTTAACTCATGCATTACACGTTTTTTTTCTTGCACTCCGACCCATACGTTGATATTACGCGCAACCCCGATTTTGGATCACCCAAGAAATAATGGCAGGGATGGAAACCGGAAGGGGTTGTGTAGTGTCTGTTTTGAGAGTAAATGGCATGGGATGGTCGTTTAAATCATTTTTTAAAATCCTTGTTTAAATCATTTGCCCAAGAGTGCAAACGTCAAAATTAGGTAAGTTGTTTTTCGTCATGAAAATCACATCAATTACTTAGGAAATTAGTGGTGTGATTTCCAAGATATGCTTCATCATTTTGTCGTTCTAATTCGACCGCTGGAGTTGAAAGGTTGGCGTTCTCGAAAAGTTTAACAAATGGTCAGCTTAGTCTGCCGCAAATTTCAGTAAACGTACAAGGTTTATTACAACTGTTCATCCAGCTGCGATCACAAAATTTGGCAGTAATTTTTGCTGCTGCTGCCATCCATAAGTAGCGAGGTGGCAAATATTTGGTAAATTGTATGTTGCGTGGTTGAAAACGTTGCCCTGAGGAAATACAGTATATTATGAATACGTGGGCGAAACGTCGGCTGAAAAGATAAAAAATAATCGCCAGAAGGATGAACTTGTGTGCTTGATTTTAAACCTGGTGATAAATGCTACGCAACAACACGAGTAGCAAAAAGAACATCATTCTACATAAGTTTGGCATACTGTATATAGCGTGACTTAATTCGTTTGGACACACAAATTTGCTGTTTGTACGTTTTAATTCGAACCTACTTGTCAATGCTACGCCGAACTGACATATGAAACAACATTGTACATTATCCTATGTTTCCAATTTTTTTCAATATTTCCCATTGTCATGTTAAAATTGATACTTTGATGTATATTGTCATAATTTTTGCTGAAGGCAAGGGATGCCAGCGTGGTTGGCCTGTTCTTTTTTCCTTGTTTTTCTCTAATGTCAAACTTCACAGCACAAACACGTCAAAATGCGAGTTAAACTTAGCGTAAAACTCAGGGTGTTATTTATTATAACTATGTCAGTATTGCAGCCGGTTGTCAGGCGTGCTTTAAATATTCACATACACCGATATCGTTCTTTTCTAAATACAAGCTTGCTGTATGTGTTGCAGGTATTATTGTGTACACGCACTTGAAGCTGAAGCAAAAAGCGAATGGCACAAGTGATAGATCTCAGCTCATGGCAAAAGTTTGACTGACTGTGTTTACATGATACTCTTCACTATTCATTTTAGTTTGCGTTGCTAGACGATCTATTTATTTTACCTTTTTTACTTTGCAGGTGTGATCCTATTTTAAAATCTCCAATTTACGGAATTTGTTTGTGTTGCTGCCCAGTATGCGCTGTTGTAATTAAGTTTAAATGCAGTAACTGTATTTGCAAATAATCTCGACGCACATCGTATTGCTACTGTAATCATTCTTGCTATTCTGCTGTAAACCAGCGGTGGGCAATTAGTAGCACGCGGGCCATGTGTGGCCCGCGGAAGCAATTAGGGAAACAATTTTAATCAGAAAATTCCTCCCACTTAAAATAAATATCAGTGCTGAGGCTAGCTTGAACCGAGACTTGCTTCTATTTCCATTAGAAGGTACGGCCCTCCGCTGAACGCCGCCTTCTCAAAGTGGCCCCCGAATTAAAGTAATTGCCCACCCCTGCTGTAAGCTGTAGTGTTACTAGCCACTGACTTCTTAGATTGCTGAATACACATTGTGCCTTATTCATGAAAATATTCCGCTAATGTTCTATGTTTAGTTTATTAGCCCAAACGCACGCACATCCTATGTTAAACTTTTTCTTCTAATCATTGTGAAAAGAAGATATAACTATTGATTCGTGTCGGCTCACGCATTTTGATACCCAAGTTAGGTATGAAAGAAAAATCGAGGTGAAGTTACTATGCGCGAATTGTATGAAATATATTTTGAGTATCAGACTAGCCTATTTCTTCAGCTGAAAATGACCCAGATGTTTGCCTGCTGCGCCTTCGCTGACCGAGGCCGATGGAGTACAAATCGTTAAATGCGAAGCCATGTGAACCTCCTGAGCTTAATTTTTCCTGAAAACTTTTAGGCTGTTCTGCGTGCCAGACTATAAGACGTGCAAGTGTTAAATCGAACATTTGTCAGGAATTACGAGTGAGATACGAAAAAATAAGATAAAATATCAACCTTTCAAACATTACAACCGTGCGCATACCGGTGCATGACGTCTGCATCAGCGGCGTAGCCAGCCTGAAATTTTGGGGGAGGCCAAAATGTTTGACTTTAGGCGAGCAACCATACTTTTGTTTGGGACGCCGCTCCTCAAAGCACAAAATGGCTAGATACGCTAAGAATTTGGAGGGCATGGCCCCTTGGCTACGCCTATAGTCTACATGGTTGCCACAGCCGGGTGTCCCACATATCAAGGCACGTGNTAACTATACATTTGACGCGTCTTGTGTGAACGAACAAGCGGATTGNTAGAAAAGTTGGGGATTGCCGAAACATTAATGCAGGCCTGTACAACTCAGAAAGCTCGAAGCCCGAAGGGATAAATTACCAACATTAATTTGCCGCGAGCCACAAACGTGTTTCATTTCGATGTAGAGATTTTGTTGCAAAATGGTAGAAATTCTGGAACGACAATTACTTATTCGATGTCGAGCTTTTGCAACATTTTCTACAATTGAGAAAGCATGCGTGCCGTATGTTGTGCAGGCCTACATTAATGTGTTTTCAGGTGAGGTTTGTCTGCAGACGTACAATTCACATATTGCAATGTGAAACTACACGCTTTTATGTTGACAACCATTAGCGTAGGTTTTGTACAGTTCTAACCATGGGCGTCGGAAGGATTTTTTCCAGGGGGGGCCTTGAATGGATTCTTCCAAAATTTTTCTAGGGGGGACAAAAGTGGTGAAATTTGTTTTTTCCCACTCGAAACTACGAAAACAACCTTGTTTTGCTGAAATTTTCAAAATCAAGGGGGTGCCTTGGCGCCTCCCATCCGATGCCCGTGGTTCTAACAGTAAATGCGTGAATATGGCGGGTATGTACATTTTTATGTATTGCAGCTCGAACCTTAGCTAAGAAGCGTCTCAAGGGTGTCAGGTCAGATGTACAAAAATGCCAAATAGGCCAATGACTGTCGGTTTTGAGTTAATCGGATGATCAATTGCTAAGATGCAGTGTTGCTGTGGAACTGAGCCT
>JGI24159J19872_10005424_pt1 | contig 16501 bp, 13 predicted proteins | sample Ectturendosymbi4_FD_19872 | JGI IMG/M metagenome (IMG submission 19872) | reverse complement strand
TATGTTTCAGCTTAGCTCCCGGGAGATCTTGCAGCAATGTAGCATCTAGCTAGTGCTACTTTTCATCACGAAGGTCACTTGGCTTATCAAAAAGTTTGTTCTGAAGATCGATATCGCAAATTATTCGCTTGTTTCCGGCGTACGTAACATGATCCGTTTCCATTTCCATGACAGGTTTTCTGTTACGATCTGTGGTTTCTAATCAATTATGTGGTACGCATGGTTTTCATATATTTAGGTTTTTGGATTGTGCGTATTTGCGGGAGTGACTATCAAACGTAGTATGCACATTATGCTTGAAAGCGTATACCCTCTTTTACACATGGATGCGTAGTTTCGCAGACGAAGTTGTAGGCGACTGGATTTTTTTGCTTCCATAGTGCTGTTGGCGATAAAACGGTGGTTAGAGTTGGTTTTGATAAGCATGTATCACAGTTTTTTTTTAGAGATGTACGTCACCGATCTGCAAACGAAAAACACATCAGCTGAAGGAGAACCGAAAGTGATCAATGAAACGCCCGCTACAGCTTTGGTTGATGGAAATAATTTGCTTGGTCCTGCGGTTGGAAAATTTTGTATGAACTTGGCTATTAAGGTATGTTGAATGACAGCATGAAAGAAATTTTGTAATAGCCATGAAACAGCTCGTTCTATTTTCGCTGATGGTGTGGTCGTCTGGTACAGTTGATTGCAAACCTAGCAGAGGATGCTGTCTTTGAAAAAAGGAAGGCAACCAGAATGAAAAAAACGCGTTTTCTGATATTATTCAAACTCCGTTTTCCCGGTGTGGGTGTCAAAAAGAGGACTTTTAAAGTGACCAACGGTGGACAAAATAAAATGCATGCATCTGAGACAAGCAATGCTTGCTTTGGTTCAGCCTTTGTGCATCCCAGCCGATTGCTGACACGACGTTGACCTGATTGCGGTAAAGTTGTCTGATCAAGTGCGTATAAATGATGTATTAATTACCTGCGTAAGTTTATTATCCGTCGCATTACGGTATAGTTTCAAGCGTTTCACACTGTATCATAGGCTCCTCAAAGTTTTTACCCAAAGACTCAGAATTTTTTTCACAAGATCATTCTGAACATTTTTGTATCGAACAATTCATTCACCAAAAATTCACAACAATTCATTATTGCTCATCAAGTAAGTTGATTTTTCTGTGATCATACGACCTTTACTTATAAAAGTCCTAGCGATTTTGGTCTTTTCACTATCCAGTATCTTCAGCTGTCTGGTTTGCGGAAATTTGTCATTTCTACCTGTTGTACGATTGTGCAACACTGCTATCGATGAGAAGTGGGTGTATTGCTTCTTGTCATGACGTGGTTTTTGTCGAGTCATTTTTTCATTAGCATTTTATAGGTATTTGTTTGTTTGTATTTTGCAAGAATCACTTTCTCGAACCTTGCTTTGGCATCAAGTGGAAGTGCGCTGATCGTTTTTAAAAGAGCTTGAATTTCAGACATGCAGTCGGCACGTTACATGTGACTTCATGCAACAAGTTACAGGCCATGTCTTTCTGATGTGCATGTTCAACTGTGGCTAAAGCACACGAATTTTGTCGTGATTGAATCACAATCATTTTTTTCTGGCGAAGTTTCTGCTTCGCATTGGAGTTCAAACTTTTCAGAATTCAAGCGTGCAAATACCATGCTGCTAATCACGTTTTGCANTTGTTCTGTCGTCTTTTTGCGGTGAATATTTCTNTATGTTCGAGGAGTAAGCAAGAGATTCACGATACTAAAGGTAGTCATTATTTGGAAAGAAACGCGAAATTGGAAGACATGCTAGTCGTTTTCTTCTAAAATATATCTTGAAATTAATAGAATCCTTGTATGATTTTGCAGAAAGCTAAAGAAGTCGGCGTTGGTTGGGTTGCTGCAAGGCGATCGAATCACTACAGCATCGCTGGCTACTACGGATTGATGGCGGCGAAAGAAGGTCTTATCGTAAGCATATTTGCTCGTGTGTTGCTTCTTGGACCGGGGCAACATAAGTGGTCAAGGTCGTTCAGAGTTGTACCGGGCGGGTCTGGGCCAGATACGATCTGTGGGTTTGTGTAAAATGTGCCACTTTTGTCAGTGTGGCGGCAGATGTGCGGGCCAGAATAATGGCATTCTAAACAGGAAATGAGGGTTTCGGGCTGTTCGATAGGATATCGTTTAGAAAACGTGAAAACAAAGGGAATCGAAGAAATTAGCACATGTGTCGTCACAAGACCTGGTGCGCAAGCAATTGAGTTTTGTTGGTAAAAAGCATTAGCAAATTAAGCTGGGGAACGACTGACGAATACCATCATGCGAGTTTTGTCAAGCAGCAGATGCGTGAGTACTTGTGATAATTCAGTAACCTTTGCTCTGCCTGACCTTGGTGAGCGAAGAACACAATCCCTGACGGTTGGTAATACGCACTTATTTACACACGTTCTTCATCATTTATTATTAAAATTGCAGCCAGATTGCAAAATGAACTGTCATTGTTTAATTTTATTCATTGTTTGGCACATGGGCGTCGGAAGGGAGAGGCAGGGGGCCAAGGCCCCTAGGTTTTGAAATTTGATATTTTGCTATTAACTTTTTAGTGGAAAAATGTTTTTCTCTTTGTTTCTCTTTGAGTTGGTAAAATGAAATTTCACCACTGTTGCGTCCCCCTGGAAAATATCCTTTTGGCAACTCCTGGTAAGATCCACTATTTCCCCCCTGGAAAAAATCCTTCCGGCGCCCATGGTTTGGCGTACTTTTTGGAAAGTCAATGTTTTCGAGGCAAAGACTTTTTTTGCAAGTGGCGACTGCAATGTTTAGAAAACTTGACTGCGCAAGTAATGTGTGTGTGCCAGCCTCTGTGACGCTTGCGCGAGGTTCGCGGATAACTTTATTTTTGCTGGTTTTAATCGGGTTGCGTGTGTTGCAATCACTTGCAAATTTATGTTAGCAATCGACAATGCTGGAGGAAGCCAATCAAGCGAAATAGATAAAACCGCTGTCCAAAACGAACGCGCCATTAATAACACGCGTTTAAACTTGAGAATTTTACTGGTAGCTTTTCACTAATTAACCGCATACCCTAAATGCCATTATGAAGTGGTAGCGATTCCACCACGCCACGTCCAACGCACTGTCAAATGTCTTCGATTGGCGTTGCAGTAGAATCCATCAGCATATGGAAGCTTAACAGTAAATCGGCCATATGTTCGGAAAAATACATCGTCCGTGCAAGGATGTTTCGTTCTGACGACAACCAACGTAAACCTTAAGCATTTCACGTGTGAGAAAAGACGAAAAATCTCTTTTTATTGGCATGACATTTCTCGTCAAGACAGAATCTCGCCTAATACGGTCCTTGTTTGTTTCCGGTGACTTGATTTTTGCAGTGGTTGCGTTTGCTTTCGTCAAGGGAATGTCTTTCACCAACACGTCGCCTTTGCAACTCGCAACAAGAGCTAGAGATTGCACACTGGGCACGAATCCCATCGCTTTCTGCGCGCCAGCGACCTCGGGCGAACCTTTTGCGCTTGACATGGCAACTTCCACAGTCGCAGTCGGAAAAATTGAATTGCAGAAACGGTGAGGTTGTCACGGTGTTCTGCCTGATGGTGGCGCTCTCTAAGCTGTTCTGTTTAGCTTAGAATGGCTTCAGTTTCGGTGAGTGTGGTATATGCATGCTTTGAATGTGGTTATGATGAACCGGAAGAGACGTTGCATGCTTCAAACCACNTTTTTTTTTGCGTGAAACACGTTTCCAGTCAAAGGTGTGGTGGACGTTACGAGTGCAGCATCATGCNCTTGTTTGATTTGAATAAAAAGTCATCTTTTTCAAGAAAAATTCGACAGTACCTCACAGCGAACGCGTACTGTTTTGTTGAAAAGTTTGGCAAAAAACAATTTCTTGTCGCATGTGGCGGATACTTACGATGAGTGGCGTATAATCTGCTTGTGTGATTTTTTCGCACTGTGGAGGTTGCCATGTCGTGAATATATGCAACTTAGTGGGAACTATCCATTTCTTGGAAAATTATTTTATTATGCTCCTGTTTTTGCTTGTTTTGTGGAATGAAAACGCAATCCAGTTCTAAAGGTTTGGTGCATTGTTTGATACGAAGTCAAATCATCTTAGATCTATCAAAATGCTTAAATAACGGAATTCATGCAAAAAGCAGTAGTTTTGAGTTGTGCGGTGTAGAACTAATTTTCAAAGAATGTTCATGTAGTTCACTAACAGGACCATATTCTGCAAAACGTATCAGCCTTTTCCTACACTGAAAGTGTCGGTTTGCAGTTTTCGTTTGCATGTCATCGAAAAATCGGGGAAAAGTTTTTTTTTGCAAATATTTAAAATGCACTATATGCGAAAGCTTTCGGAAATGCAGCTNCCGTAGTTGCGAAATCGTGATGGCGACAACTTCATTTCCTACANTTGACCTGGCAAGAAATATTGAAATGAAGCTGAATAAGACAATTAGTTCCGGTGGTAGTTTCCGTAGTTCGGTGGTGTATGGAAATTTATTTTTTGCATTTCTCAAAGGTGTTTTCGACTCCGAAGCTAATACATTCATTTGAATCGTATTTGGTAACAAATGGTTTTAGTGCAAAATGTGCTGTTTGACAAGACGTATTTGGTGACGCTGCGAAGGTATAAAATAATTTCGGATAACAGTGTATAAATATTTTCGGATAATAGTATAGTCGAACTGTCGAATAATTCAAGTTACTCGTTTAAAATCTGTTTCTTTGGAGATTCGCTCTGGCTGTAGCGACGGGTGCTGTGGTTGTAGCGATGGTTTATGAGCAGCTGTTTGTGAACAACTGTGATTTACGGTTCTTCGCATACCCCTCATGGCTAAGTGTCTCTGTCGATGTAAGAAGGTGGGTGTGATTGAATAATAGGAACAGTATTTCTGACTCCGATTCAGTGGGAATGATACGTATTTTCTGATGAAGTCTGTTGTGATTGGCTGTGCCGCGGACCACCGTGTAATTAACCGGTCGGTAAAGGATGGAATGGTTTTTGTTGCTTGCGCTGATGCCAGTACGATGTTGGTAGCCGCGTTAATCGTTAACTGTGCGGTGATATTTGTTCCCGCGCTTTCTGATTAACGACCCTAACGGTTTCTGTTCTGCATCGTNGCACATTGCTGAACAAGACAGTCTAAATTAATAATCGTTGATGCTTGTTGCGATAATGCTACGGCTCCGTTGGTTNTCGCATTACATGTAATTTGAGCGATGCTACAGGCATATGGCAGGGAAATGTGGTAATCCTCCTCACGTGAGCATTACAGAAAGCGCTGTATTGTTTCAATCTTCTGTGGTGTACATGTAGCTGTAGTACTCGTGCCACGTCGGTCGAACGATGCAAGTAGACCTCCACTGGAAGTAAAACGAGTTGTTAAGTTTCAATAGCTCGTATACGATAAAACTGCGTGTTCTGTGCTTCACAGTTTTTCTTAGACGACCGTGAAGTTATGTCAGTTCATGTTGGGGCCAAAGATGAACTGCGATGCGCCATCGGTTCACAAAAGTTCATGTAGCATTTGGCATCCCGCATGAGGTGGAGTTGGTGGTATAAGGAAACAACCATGACAAAAAAAAGAAGCAAGGTGTAACTTCGAACCAGGAAAGCTACTTTTTAATTCACTGATCGCGATTTACGTGCGGAAAATAAACAGTGTATTCAGGCCAAACGCAATATTAGTCAGCCAGCAATGCTTTGTAGTGCATGCAGGCATTTCGAAATTAAAGTAAGAAATTTTATCAATTGCTGTGCATAATTCCAAGTTCCATCTAACTGAGATCAAATTGTACTTCGCATCATTTCAAATGCTCCCGCAGTGCACGTGCTGGTACGGCTTGCAGTTAACAAAAGTCGTTTGTTTGGCAAATACTCGGAAGCGAAGTTTAACAGTTTGCTTTGTTTTGGCTGTGAAAGAACCCAATCGTAAAACGAAAGAGGAAATTCTCGATGCCTTGCAAGTTTTCGATGCCGGCAGTGAGTCGACTGAGTCGACCGTAGATGTCCTTGACACGCGAATGTAATTCCTGCACTTGCGTATTTGGGCGTCGCAAGTGTGCAAGCTCAATTGGCGTGAAAATCGGCTGCAATGTCTTGGATGTCGACCCCGACCTGAAGCGGGTTAGAAATTACGCATTGCCGAAATAATGGAGCGCAACTTTTCACGTGCGTTTGCTGTCCGCTTGTTACATGTCGGGAAGGCGTGTTTCTATATAGGGGTTTTCCTTCACAAACACGACACCCATCGTTTACCCGTGTCGAGCTAGAACTTGCACGCTGGGCACGAATCCGATATGCTGCGCGGCTCCTGCTGCCGGAGGTGATCCGTTCGTTCTCGACATGGCTACCACCACGGTGTCTTCCGGGAAGGTTGAGCTTGCTGATAGGTACGGCTTCTCCTGTCTCAGTGTGAAGTGAGCAAGGTAGCGGTTGTCGGTTGGACTAACGCTGCTGTGCTTTCCTGGATTTTCCGCCTGCTGTTAACGGGGGAGCCCGCTGTATATTTATCATATGTAGATTCTTGTATTAAGTACCGTTCTTTGAGGAATCTTTGCTCGTAAAACAATGAGCGCATAATAGTCAACCGTCTGTTGTATTTCTTTAACAGCTGTACAAAACATTCAAAGATGTTACATAACGTTTTTTTTTCAAAACTTTAGAAAGAACGAGCCCATACCGAACGGTTGGGGTGCTGACCAGTCTGGCAGAGAAACCAACGATCCCTGCGAAGTATTGAATGGCGGTGGTTTGCTGCCTCTTGGCGGTTCTGAGCAGAGCGGAGGATACAAAGGCAGGTTCTGCTTGTTTGTGGNCTGGAGTTAGAACGCTCATTGGTTTGANACGCACCGTGTGTTCGCGTCTGTTTGTCAGTTANGTTGTTCACAATATTTTAACTTGACAATTGANACCGGAGCGTACCAACAAAAGTCTAGAAAGTCGTATTAGAAACGGCAACGCAAAAAGCGATGATTGNAAATTGGAATGAAATCATGTAAGACTTTTCGAACGGTTTGTTTATGCCGCAATATAGTTTCAGTCAGCCCAGTGGTTCCCTACGTGGGGGGTACGCCCTACAGGAGGTATTTTATTTTCTAAAGGGGGCATTGGGATCGACTGACGAGGTCTGATTCCAAAGCNTATTTAAACTAAGGTATTGGTGTTTAATCTTCTTAGCTGAAACCGAGTTCACTTTTTGAATCAAAAGATTTATATATCACCNAATGGGGGCAATCACGATTTTAGGGGTGATTAGGTGGGGCATGGGCAAAAAAAGGCTGGGAACAACCTAGTCAGCCGCTCTTCGTAGCCTCTACCGCTTGCGATTTTCTTCACTACAGTTATCGTTGATGCTTGACATGCAGTTGTTGCCTCCTTTTAATGTATGCTCCCATCATGTTTTGTGGCCAAGCCATTTATGCATTTACTCTTGCTGACGACGAAAAGAGATTTTTGTGGAAACTGTCGACGCTGCTGATTTGTTTGCCGGAACATAGGTCAGTTTGTACAAGAGTCAGTCAATCGAGTGTAGATCCTGCTCTGATCGATGCACAACGCGTTTGCCAAAGCTGCCGTTTTTGTTTTTTTACCTGCGGCAGACTTAAATGCAATCATCACTATCATTCACGACTCATCATGCAATAAACAACGCGTGCGTGCTTTTATTACTAAAGCTGAAAAGCTTCAGGAATGATTTATCATTTAGTTGCGTTCGGCAGGTTACGGACTTGCGATGATGGTCGAAGTGCTGTGCGGAATTTTAGCTGGCGCTCAGTACGGGCCCAATATAAGAAAATGGGGCAACACTGAAAGAATAGCCGACCTGGTGAGCGCAATGTGACCGAGCGAGAGTTGAAGTGTTTTATCATGAATCTACTCGTTTTTTCGATATTGTTATTGCACAACCAAAATAGTAGGTTGCTGCGAGTCTGTGACGAAAAGTATCGAAACTGTACTGAGATTGTGTGCAAACGTGAAGTAGCTTTTAGCTTGTGCGCGATAGTTATACTGTATGCCCTTACCGTAACCCTCGTTCGCTATGCTTTTATGAAGTGTTGCATTTTTGCGAGTTGTTTTCGATGCTATCAACTTCACGCTCAACTGACTTCACACTTTTATGGTGTTTCGTCAGTCTGTGCAACTCTTCTTTAAAATAGCAAGTCGGGCAATCATGGTATTGCATGCTTTTGATGCGCAGTTCAAGCACGCGTCCTTTTGCTTCATGCACATGTATCTGCGTTATTACCGCAATGAAGGTATTTTCCTTCCGTGGACGATCCAAACACTAAGTAATGCACGAAAACAAGTGATAAACAACCGTTGGTCATCTTCGGATGCGCGTAACTGCGAATTCAACTGTCAAGCCTTCTTTCAGGGTCAGTGCTTCATCGCGCTTTCCCCTGGCGCGTTTTGTCCCGGTTTTGAGGCCAGAATGCAGGACCTGATAGACACGCAACGCGCCCTTAACCCCACCGAGCCGGACAAGCCTGTTGTGGTCGCCGGAGATCCAGAACGCAACCATATCAAGAAGTGCGAGGAGCTTGGCGGAATACCATACCCGCGCAACGTCGTTGAGTACATGGTAAAGCACGCAGCGCCGTTCGAAGTACTCTTGCGTCGTGTCAAGCTGCGCTGCGTAAAATCAACCTTGATTTAATGGTGTTTATACGCAAAGAGCAACTTTACTGATGAGAAATGTTTGTTGACAATAGTACATTCAGTTACCACTTGAAGAAATTATTGGTTGATGTGTTTTAACTCAAGTGACATGGGAAGGTGTTTCTTCCCTGACCGTTGAATGAGTTTTACGTCACTGTGACAATGGTGCCGTTCACGCAAACCGCGGTTGTGTTACAGAACGGCGTCGGTGCAAAGCTCAGTGTTCCAAACATGAAGACCTTAGAGTCGGCGAAATCATCGTGATTGGATAATGCCAGTTCACGTGGCGCCTGGATGCAAAAGAAACTTACGTTTGGCGATTATTATTTTAACCTCGCTGCCTTGTGTTTACTAAAAGCTTCACACTTGCGGAGGCAACTAACGTTTAATCCTGATAAAATGTAGTTTTCAAGATTTAAACCCGGGGTTATTTGCTTGAAGCTTATTTCTTCATTTGGGTTTTGCGTACAACGGCCAAGAAAGCGAGCTTGCGCGCTGAGCATGCGTGCCTTGCAAGCAACCAGCTGTTTTGTTTGCGCAGCTTAACTCCAAATAGTTTCTTGACGGGTACTGCGTTTTCTCGACTGCGAGAAAAATGTCCGGAACTCAAAACATGGCATGCATTCTCACCTTTTTGCGCGGCCAGAAGCTGATGAATTACATCAGATTTCGTGGGTTGTGACTGTCACAGGGAGGTAGCGAGGTCACGCTCGATTTGCTTCGTTGATTGGCGAATCTGTAATCAAACCTTGATTTTTCGTTGTTTGCTCGCGTCACGTTTGCCCTGCCATGTTCAATGCAGTGTTTCCTCGGGTTCGAACAATCAACTCTGTCTTGTTCGTGACAACACAACTTCCACAAGAGTCAGATGATCGCTTTGAGAATTTTCAAAGCGAGCCCGGGTCAGGGTCACCGAGTTGTCCCATCATCAGTGGACCACACTATGCATCCCATCGTGAGCCCTAAAAGAAGTTGTGACCAATACATTGGTGCCAGTGTCAGCTCGAAGGGTTGCCAGAGTGAAGAAATATTCTCACCTGTTTATCGGTTCGCCATAATTTGATCGACTGCCTTCCCTGGCGAAAGAGTTTCAATCTACCCTTGAAAGAAACTGTTTGATCCATAGTTGGAGCCCTGTCAGCGTCAATACTCCGGGCCTCAGTGGAGCTGGTAATATTGATGGCTACAGCTTTTTCCACGTTCCCAGAAACAGTCGAATTGCAACCCCATCACCGAATGCAATTTTGCATCATGTTCAACACCATGTCGAATGCATTAAAATCCAACCACCATGTTTTCAAATTTGTGCCTGCTATTCAAGATAACAAAATTTCATTCCTGTCATCTTTCTAGCTGAATCGCTGCTTGCTGCCTTTGTGAACTGTACGTGACATGTTTTCACCCGACACCATATTTCAACTTTTAAGTAGTTTGTTTTTGAAGGATGCACCGACCACTCCATAGCAAACTGTTATGAATTGGATTTTTTGTGACGCAATGCTAACCTTGTTGAACGCTACAAGGAGGCGTTAAAATTATACGTAACTGAATTCACAAGTGACGATTTTTTATCATTACTCAAAGTGCCTAAGCCTTATTCTTTGATATATATTCAGCGAGGTGCAGTAGACTAGTTTCTTGTGTGCCAATGAATGATGAAGGTGTGAAACAGATATGTGGGCATTGCATTCAAAATTACGGAAGCTGCGAATTTGTTTCTATTTTTTAAACCAACGGTCGAGACAAAATAGACACAGGGTGACTTGTCACCGCTGCACGCCTGTTTTTATTGGAAATCTGCTTGTAGACTTCGGAGGAAAGCTGTTTTCTGCGTTTTGAATTTTAAGCTCTGTTTTGCGTAACCATGGAACACTTTTGTCATGAACTAATTGTGTTGTTCAAGAGTTCAACTGCTTGACAGTGTTAAAGTGAGCTTTAGGGCGAATGTGCTTAAATGACTTGTCCTATGAGTAGTGATTGCGTCAATACTTAACATGAACTCGTGCACTAACGTTGGGTTGATGTCAGCGCCGTATTTTTTGATCGTGTTTTAGCAATGGCAGTTGCTCTCATCATCGATGACATTTTAGCTTTTTTGAGGTGTGCAATCGTTTGTCTTCGACATGATCTGCGCGAATATGTATCTTGCGACAGTTTGTCANCTATCATAAGCCAGGAAACGGCGTGCCGCATGTGTGTGACGTAACAATAAACNGTTTGAGGTTTTCGTCGGATGATGCTTTAGGCCAGGTGTGGCCAAGCAGTTAGAGACCAAGAGCCACATTTCTTACCGTGTTACCGCAAAGAGCCACATCATACACATGGGCACACCTGTACATCACCCCATCTCTTCCTCACTCACACACATACCTTTGCTCAGCTAGATTTATTGTAAATATCACACGCCGACATTGCCACCAAGCACGTTTCTATGCAGTGCGTTTGTAAGGCGTACCCAGACTTCAAAGGTGAACAATTGGTACCAAATTTTGCGACTTATAACACGAATAAATACGATATTTAAATGAGAGCCGCATGCGGGTTGGCCAGGCCTGCTTTGTTTTGCATTGCAACTGAAAATTTCTGAAGTAGGAAAATGTTGTGGTTCACTGGCAAGTCACTCAAGTCGAANTCGTTTCGAAGAGTAAATAAGAACTACTACTACAGTNGAATTAGGAAGGTTCATACTTGGTGCACAGTATTTTGCGCTTCCTTTTTGGACTATTTCAAGTTTTAAATTCAGCACTGCTGTGATTAAATCTCATTNATTAGCTTTAATAAAAAGAAAAGGCGCAAAACNTGAGAAGTTTGAGGTAAAAGTTTGGTACAAATCAGATTTTTAAATCTTGACGCAATTTGCTGTTTACCTTGTTTTAAATCATGATGCTGACTTACGTTTCGTACTTGGCGTTCTTCAATTTTTTGCTGAAAAACGCTCTGGATGGGATACGTTTGCCTTGAAAAGTTGGTGGGAACGGAAGGAAATTTATCAACTTTTGTAAACGTTGTTCAGAATTATTCATTGAGTTTAACATCAATTTTGATGGAGGAAACACTTTTTCAACACCCAACTTAGAGTCCCACATGAAACCTTGCAGAAAATTTCTTGTCTTAAACCAAACTTCAACACTAACAATATGACTATACCGGTAGGAGATATTTTTGTGGTCAGTTGTAGTTTGAGGATTACACAGTGGCAGGCATAGTGAGAAAGTCCATCTCGTGATCGTGAATGCCACCGTCGTTGGTTTTTGATATAAATATTAATCCTTTTACAAATTTATCTTTGCTAAATATAGATACGTTGAGACGTTAATGAAGTGATGACTGCTTTCGCTAAGTAATTTTTCACACATCTTTATGACTGCGGCAAATGTGGTAAACATCACCAAAATAAGTCCCACACAAAGGGCTGAGCTCCTTAAAGCGGTACTTTATCTTGAGACCGATGGTGGGCGGGGTTTATGTGTTCAAAAGTTCAATATTTCGTCAGCTATACACAGCGATTCTAAGATTATTGTATGAAAGGTCAGTTTTTACTAATTCGTTTGTATAAGCTGAGCTTAAGCTTTCACGCCAAAGTAAACTCATCAATTATTGATGATTCTCGATGTGGGTTAGCGCAATTTTGGTTTTACGTTCCTTGAGCTGTGTATTGTTCAACCTACAAATTGTTGATTTGCAAATGCCATGTCTTATACAGCTCAGAAAATTTGTTTTGGAGGGGGATTTATTAATTTATAGAAAATGGTGGACTCCAAATTTTTCGCTGTTGCCCTGGAGCGTCATCTGTCGAGAGTACAAGTGATCTGCGTCTATGAACAGTTCGTTGTGGCATTCAGCTGAAGTTTTAGGTTTGAAACGTAAAACATATCTAACATGGCGATCTGGTTATGCCTACTATCTTTGCTAAGGATAAAAGCTGCCGCAATACAAGTGCCTTGCAAACCTCCAGAATACCGCCAAGCTGTTTCTTCCTGGAAATGGAATGCATCAGCTGATCGCAGTGATGTGGGCTTTCGATTGTTTCTTCAAGACTTCCGTACAGCAAAAGCTTTCAGCGTTTATCATTGTGCTCAAGAATGCTTGAAGGATGGAAGGTAAAATGCAACACTGGGTAGGTACAATGAAAATGTGATGCAAGAAATCGCGTTTAGACAGTGTTTTGTACAACATGTGAGACAAATCCAAAAACTGCTGAGAAGTAGGAGATCGAATTCGGCATTTACTAAAAAGTTCATTTGAAAGTGATCACGAAACGGGATTTCGGGAAAGTAACCTGATTACAATTGCATGCAGGCTTGATAATCTTGCATGTTTTATTGAATTTTAGCCATGTAATTTGGTGGATAGCGTTCAACTACCTCACTGTCAACGATCATGTAACCAGTGCCCAATTAACAACAGTAACAAATGTAGCAATTGCTACGGACCTCGTGCTTTTGGAGGCCCCGCGGTCCTTTGCGTTAAAATTCACTGAAACCAAGAAAAGTTTTTCATTTTGTCTAGGAATTTGCTTCTGCGTGAAAGTCCATTCAACACTGTACATTTTTTGAAGTAATTTGATTTTAAATTGTTCTTTGTCTACACCAGCTATGTCCAACCCAAATGGCTTACTGAGTCAAAAAGTATGTCACTATCTTGACCAGGGCCGCACGTTGAATCACATATTATTGAGGACCGCGTATTGAATGGCAGACTTTGGTCTTCGCAAACTAAATTTAGTTTAAACAAATATACTGAAAATGTTCGAATCCTAACTGCAGTGGTAACAAACGTGATAAAGTGGCACTGAAGACCATCTGCATCAAAAATGTCAAGTTCAAGCTTATCAAAACAAGAGCAGGTTGACAGTATGTAGGCTACTTATACTACAACGAACACCTAAACGGGCCGCACAAAACCTTCGACTGGGTCGCATGCGGTCCGCGGGTTGGACATAGCTGGTCTACACATTCAGGTTGTTGAGGGGTACATAATCTTTGCTGTATGTTCGCAAACACATGACTTGCTTCAGAACTTATTAAATGTGGCTCTAGAGCAGGGGTGGCAAACCTATTTACTATCGCGGACCGTATGAATTGTTGGCCTTAAAATAGGAAATTTTGGCCTTAAAAAAACAAACAAAGAAATATAATCTCCTAGAGAAGTGAATTGTTTAATTAAAGATTTTTGTCATGACTTGCCAACCACAAACGCTAGAAAGCCAATCAAGGGCTCAAAAGATGCGGATGTTAGCCTAGTTTCATTATAAAAACAAACAAAGANTTACTCCTTGGGGTGGGAGCCCTGAGTCAGGTAACCTTGGCCAAACAGGCCTAAACCTATCCTCTCACTTAATATGTCACCCCCCAAACAATCTCAAATCCAAAACCTCCAATTTTTTTTAATCGAAGGTACTAGTCTAACTGGATTTCTTGAGACTTTCCACAGCTCTCTAGCTCCAGGGCCGGCCTTAAGCCGATGTAACCGATGCAGCTGCATTGGGCCCCGCGTTTATGGGGACCCCGCGCCATGCTGTTTGGGCAGATTTTTCATTTTTGCTAGATACTCCTTGCGCTCCAGAATTGTATAAACAGCTTATAAATCTCATTATTAGTAAATAATTACCTCGTTTGAACAAATGATGAATTTCCTCTAATCATCGAACGCTATCAAACGTGCTCAGTTCTATTGCTAGGACGTTATGTCTGCGTTCCACCATGTCCCACTCTTTATGGACCACGGCTCAGAGGGGCCCCGCGCCCACGTCTTGCATTGGGCCCCGCATCTGGAAGGGACGGCCCGGTCTAGCTCAATCGGCTGGCGAGTTATGGTTGAAAGGGTTGGAGAAAATCCTTTCGCCAAAATTTTGCCAGGCTCGGGGGTCAAAGGGTTTTAAACAGTGGTTCACTTGTTGAAGTGTTTTTTAACTTAGGGCCCGGCGCTCTTAGTATGCTACATGCCCAGCGCTACCTTAATCCTGCACTGCATGTATCTTTGAGTGCAGTGGCGTACGCAGAAAATTTTCATGGGGGGGGATTGGTTGATGGTCATATGGTGGTCATTTGTGTTGGTTTGCGCTGTTTGTGACGTCACAATTTGACGTCATTTCTATGTTTCCAAACAAACGTTTTGGCGAAGTTTGTTGACATAATATGCATATTTTTCTACATCCCCTCCCCTTAGTTTATATTCAGTGCAATGACACATAAAATATCAGCGCTCCAAGTTAGGCTATCGGAGAAAAACAAACCAACGCTACGACACAGCAGTTCATAACTGCAAAAATATGAGGCTGCGCGTTAAAACAGGGGAGTGAAACACACTCATCACTACGTCAGAGCAATTTACAACTACAAAATGAGGCTGCGCTAAGGTTTCGTCAAATACGAGCAGTTGAGAAACTGAAGGTGTGCGTCTGGACTGGCTGGCGAACATGCTGGTTTGCAAGATCGAATTTTGCTAAACTACACAAGAATTGAGAATTCGCAAAAAGTGCACAAGAAAACGTTTGTTTTTGTGATGAATAGAAGTCTACACAGGCCCGTAACCAGGGGTGCGAAGCCTCCCCTAGAAAAATTTCACCCCCCAGGAAAAATGTGTTGGACATACTTTGAAACTATTGGACATAGTTTAAAAAATTTGTCCCCCTCTTAGAAAACTCTTCGACCCCCCGGTTCCCTGCTGAGACATTGTCAAATGCCTGAATGCTTCTATGTTAACAACTGCGGTTTTTGAACTCGTGCAAAAGTTTTATCATGCTACAGAAATTGGTATAATGTAGCCAATGCGGTCAGCGCTTGCGCTGATCAGCCATAGCAGACAAAATAACGGCAATTGTTTCAGATGAAGTGAACTATCGCGGAGCACAATCTTAAAAATGCGTAGTGGACGAAAGGTCTGCAGAAAGTTGTGAGATGATTTCTGGACGCAGGCGATAACGAAGATTCTCCCCGAAATCTAATTATTACTTTTTGGCCCATTCACAATGTTCCTGGAAATTTGCATGCAAATTCATTGCGTGGTATTTGAATTACGGCGACAAATTAACAAGCAAAAAGTATGCGAAAACAATTAATCTCCTGAGCGCAGGTAATAAAGTTGTGTAAAATATCAAGCTCAAGGGGGGGTAACCGCAAACCCCCCCCTTGCGCACACCCTTGCTGAATATAAACTATCAGCCCTTCAACCTAGCACATCGGAGGAAAATACAATCAACGCTACGACACAGCAGTTCCTAACTGCAAGACACACTCATCACTGCGTCCGAGCAATTTACAGCTGCAAAACGAGGCTGCGCTGATATCTTGTCGAATACGAGCAGTCGAGCACAGAAAGTGTGCGGCTGGACTGGCTGGCGCACACCCCCGTTTGCAAGATCGAATCTTGCTAAACTACACAAGAATTGAGAATGCGCATGAAGTACGCAAGAAACCTTTCAATTATTTATTATGTATAGAAGTCCAGCAAACTTTTAGTTTTGTTTTTCCCTGCTGAGACATTATCAAATTCCTGAATGCTTCTATGTTAAAAAATGTTGTTTTTGAGCTCGTGCAACAGTTCTATCATGCTACAGAAATTGTTAATGTAGCCATTGCGGTTAGCGCATGCGCTGATCAGCTTTAGCAGACAAAATAAAGACAATTGTTTCGGATAAAGTGAACTATCGCGGAACACAATCTTGAGCATGTGTAGTGAATGGAGGGTCTGCAAAAAGTGGTGAAGTGGTTTCTTGACGCAGACGATAGCCCGAATTCCCACCAAAACATAATTATTACTTTTTGGCCCATTTACAATGTTCCTTGAAATTTGCATGCGAACTTATTCCGTGGTATTTGCATTAAGTCGA